>Ga0172362_10000191_pt1 | contig 45787 bp, 47 predicted proteins | sample LakKivs1_kivu2a2_FD_114534 | JGI IMG/M metagenome (GOLD analysis project Ga0172362, IMG submission 114534) | Sediment microbial communities from Lake Kivu, Rwanda - Sediment s1_kivu2a2 | ecosystem: Environmental > Aquatic > Freshwater > Lake > Sediment | place: Rwanda: Western Province, Lake... | reverse complement strand
TGCCTAAGGCAATTTTGAATTCACCCCAGGCAAAAGACTGAAGAAAGGAGCCGGTTTTAGGTTGGCCAGCAATTTTATCCCAGAGATCTTTAAATTTAGTATCAATTTCCAGAACTTTCATAGTTATAAGATAATTCAAAAATGATCTATTCTCAAGTATAAAGAATTGATTTTATCTAAAATCTTATCTATTGTAACTTTAATTATGAAAATTTTAAGCATTGAGACATCTTGTGATGAAACTGGGATGGCAATTTTAGAATTTCCTCAGAAAAAAATAATTTTTGAAAAATTAGCTTCGCAAATCGAAATCCATAAAGAGACAGGCGGCATAATTCCTGAAAGAGCTTCAAGAATTCATGCTGAAATCCTACCATATTTTTTAAAAGACATCCAAAAAATTCTCAATCTCAAAAATATCGATTATTTCGCGGTCACGCAATCTCCTGGTTTATTAGGCTCTCTTCTCTGCGGTAATAATGCTAGCAAAATATTAGGCCAAATTTACCAGAAACCAGTCATCCCGATAAACCATATTTTAGCTCATTTTTATTCTGCTTTCTTAACAGAATCTTTAAAAAAATTAAACTATCCTGCTTTAGGTTTAGTGGTTAGTGGCGGCCATACAGTAGTGATTTTAGCGACCAAGAAAAATGACAAAATTAAATTTAAAATCATTGGTGAAACTAGAGATGATGCTGCTGGTGAAGCTTTTGATAAAATTGCTCGTCTCTTAGGCCTGGGCTATCCTGGTGGACCAAAAATTCAAGAAGCAGCTTCAAAAACAAAAATATCTCGTTTTAAATTCACCCCACCCATGCTTAAATCACAAGATTTTGATTTTTCTTATTCTGGTTTAAAAACTGATGTTTTACGTACTGTCAAAAATCTTCACCCCGTCAAATCGCCCTCTGGGCATTATGCTTTGCATAAATTTGACAGGGTAAAATCCGAATTGGCCTTTGCTGCTCAAAAAGCGATTGTTGAATCTTTGGTTGAAAAATCATATCAAGCAGTGATCAAATTTAAACCTAAAATTTTTCTTCTAGGTGGAGGCGTAGCAGCTAATTCTTATCTGAGAAAAAAATTAAAGCAAAAACTGTCTATTATCATGCCTGAAGATAAAATTTTCTTTCCTTTATTTAAATATAGCGGTGATAATGCTTCAATGGTTGCTTTGGCCGCATATCTTACCTTGCAAGATAAACCCTATCCTTGGTATAGTGTAAGAGCGACTTCAGAAAATGTAATCTAAAAATTGACCTCAAAATATGGAAGAATTTCCTAAAAGATTCCCAAAAGAAAAAGAGCGAGATATTTACTCTCTGTGGCAAAAATCAGGCGCCTTTAACCCTGACAAATTACCTCTCACTTTAGCCAAAAAAGAGCCTTTTGTTATTGCCATTCCTCCTCCTAATATTACTGGTTCTTTGCATATGGGCCATGCTCTCAATGCTACTTGCCAAGATATTATTGTTCGTTTTAAAAGAATGCAGGGTTATAAAACTTTGTGGATTCCAGGCATTGATCATGCTGGCATTGCTACTCAAAATGTAGTGGAAAAAACTTTGATTAAAAATGAAGGAAAAACAAGGCATGATTTAGGTAAAGAAAAAATTTTAGAAAAAATCTGGCAGTGGAAAGAAAAATACGGAAATATAATTTTAGATCAACTAAAAATTATTGGTGCTAGTTGTGATTGGAGCCGAATTCGTTTCACTATGGATAAAGATTATCAAGAAGCAGTTAAGAATGCTTTTTTGAGATACCAAAAAGAAGGTTTAATTTATCAGGGAGAACGAATTATTAATTGGTGTTCTCACTGTGGGACTGCTCTTTCGGATATCGAACTTGAATATCGTGAAGAAAAAAGTTTTCTTTGGTATATCAAATATCCATTTAAAAATGATCCTCAAGAATTTATTACTGTTGCTACCACTAGACCAGAAACAATGCTTGGTGATACTGCAGTGGCTGTCAATCCTAAAGATAAACGATTTAAAAAATTAATTGGGAAAACTGCAGTCTTGCCTTTGGTCAATCGTGAAATACCAATCATTGCTGACGAAGCAGTTGACCAAAAATTCGGTACTGGTGCAGTTAAAGTAACCCCGGCTCATGATCCAATAGATTTTGAAATTGGTCAGCGCCATAAATTAGCAGCTATCAAAGTAATTGATGAAAAAATAAAAATTATCCGCCAGCTGGCGGACCAAAAACCTGCCTCGCCTCAAGGCAGGTATGCTGGATTAAAAATTAATGAAGCAAGAAAAAAAATTGAAGAGGACCTCAAAAAAGAAAAATATCTCCTAAAGAAAATCCCCTACACTCATCAGATACCGCATTGTTATCGTTGTCATTCTGTAGTTGAACCTCTTCTTTCCAAACAATGGTTTTTGAAAATGAAGCCTTTGGCTAAAAAAGCAATGGAAGCTGTAGAAAAAGGAAAGGTTCAATTTAAACCTGAAAGATACAAAAAAGTTTATCTAGAATGGATGGAGAATGTCAAAGATTGGTGTATTTCGCGCCAAATCTGGTGGGGGCATAAAATTCCTATTGCTGGTGAAGATGATGTACTTGACACTTGGTTTTCTTCTGCACTTTGGCCTTTTGCTGTTTTAGGCTGGACTGGAGACAAACAAAAAGATACAGAAAGCAAAGATCTAAAAAAATTTTATCCCACAACTGATCTTTTTACTGCCAAAGATATTATTTTCCTCTGGGTTGCTAGAATGATCTTTTCCTCACTTTTTTTCACGAATCAAATTCCTTTCAAAAATGTCTACATTCATTCTACTATTCTTAATCCCGAAGGCAAAAGAATGAGCAAATCTCTGGGTACTGGGGTTGACCCTTTGGATTTATGGCAAAAATATGGGGCAGATGGTGTTCGTTTTGGTTTAGCTGCAAAAGCTGGTTTCAGACAAGAAATTCGTTTTAAAGAAGAAGATTATATTGCAGGTAGGAATTTCTCAACTAAAATCTGGAACGCGACTCGTTTTATTTATTTGAATTTGCCTGCCTCGCCGGTAGGCGGGGACGAAAAAACCGACCTTCCTAGTCTAGAAGAACTGCAAAAACAGAACTTAACTGAATCCCAAAAGAAAACTCTTAAATATCTTTCAGAAACCATCGAAGAAGTTGCCAACAATATTGAAAAATTCCGTTTTGATTTAGCTCAGAAATCTGCTTATGAATTTTTCTGGCATCATTTCTGTGATAAAACAATTGAGGAAGAAAAAAATGCTCTGAAAAACAAAGATAAAATTACGCAAAAATTTTTACTTTTTGTGCTCATTGCGTCTTTAAAAATGCTCCATCCATTTGCACCTTTTGTCACTGAAGCTAGTTTTCAAGAATTATCTAAAAAAATTAATCTGGGCAAAACATTATTAATTACACAACCTTGGCCCAAGATTTAAACTTTTGTACTTTTATACCTTTATACTTTTAGACTTTAAAACTTAAGGAATATGAAAGCAAAACGTTTTGAAGATTTGTTCATTTGGCAGAAAGCAAGAGAGTTCACTAAGCTAGTCTACCAATTAACTAATAAAAGAACTTTTATTGATCAAAGTCTCAAAGATCAAATCAGACGCGCCGCTGTTTCTGTCCTTTCTAATATCGCTGAAGGTTTTGAACGCGGCACCAAGGAAGAACTTCTGCATTTCCTTTATATTGCTCGTGCCTCCTGCGGAGAAATGCGTGCTCAAAGCTATGTTGCTTTAGATCAAAATTATATTTCTGGAAAAGGCTTCCAAAAACTTCAAAAAGAAAGTGAATTTGTATCCAAGATTATCTACAAATTTATTGAGAGTGTAAAGGTTTCACCGTTTAAAGGTTTAAGATATAAAAGAAACAAAAAAACAAGTGATGAATGGTTAAAAAAATATTTACCTAAAAAATCTTAAACTTTTGTACTTTTATACCTTTATGCCCTTGCGTCTCTAAATTTTAAGTTTTATGTTCTCTTTGCTAAAATAGAACTAATGACAAAGGAGGGAAAGGAAAAATTGAAGCGAGTTTTGAAAGTTCTCGTTTTTGTCATTGTTTTTTTGCTACTGATCTGGATTGTGCTCCGACCTTTCAGACATGAATGGAGCAAATATTTTGTCGAAAAAGCCAAAACCGAAACTCAAACATCAACTAAAGTAGCTTTACTTTATCGAGCCAAATTCTTAACTCCCTTATCTTATTCTCCCTATTTTGAATTGGGAAAAATTGATTTTCAAAATGAAAACTATCAAAAAGCAGAAAAATATTTCTCTTGGGCTCTACGTTTTTGCAAATCCGATATCCAAGTTTATTTCTGGTTCACTTCTGCTTTAATCAATGAAGAAAAAATTGATCAAGCAAAAGGAATCTTAGAAAAAGCTGAGATAACTGACCCCAACAATCCAGAGATTAAATTTCTTAAAACACGAATTGAACTTGCTCAAAACAATTGGTTCAAAGCCCTAACTGAAATTGCACCTGTCAAAAATCGTGAAGAAAAATATGAAACTTATTGGCTTTTAATTATGATAGAACGCCAAAAATCTGTTAAAATAGAAGAAGTACGGTTTTCAGTCAATAAAAGCTTTTTAGCGGAATTTTTGGGTTCCGAAAATTCAGTTTACAAAAATGCGCTAGTGGCTGATCAATGGATTAAATTAGGAGAGAAAAAAATCGGCTGCTCGCAAGCCAAACAAGTCAAAAACAAAAATCCGACTATCTGGTCAAAGCTCAAGACCTGGCAGCAAGAATTTAGTCAATGTAATTTATGAATAAACGCTTCAAAATTATTCTTTGGGTGAGCTTAGGTCTAATTATATTTTTTGTTATTGGATTAATCATTTTTAATCATTTTTATAAAGCTAAGGCTGCAGATCTTTTGCCTCCAATTTCAACTGATTGGTATCTTAAAATAGCAAGTGGAAAATTATATCTAGAAAATGGAGGGAATAAATTTTATTTAGATGGTATCTATGGACAACTTAATACAAATTATAAATTTTACGATCCTATACCAGAAAAATATGGTTTCATACCAACTAGTCAATTTAGAGTGCCTGGTTATTCGGGATCTACACTATATGTATTTAATAAAAATTTTTACAAAATAAATTCACAAACGGCATTTATAAGAATTTGGATCCTGGTAGCACCGCCGCCTCCGACTGATGATATCAGACTCTATACCAATATTTATTACATCATTGGTTTTTATAGAAGTCAATTTCCAGGCGAAACAAGACAGGATGCCTCTGTCCATGATTCCCCCCTCATCAAACTCACTTCCAAAGATGTGCAAAGCAGATGCACTGCAAGTGACAATCCTTCTTCCTGCGGTTATCTTCTGAGATTAGCCTCACTTTTGCCCCCCCTTAAAATTACAAATTTAACGCTTACAGTTCCTCCTGGAACAAGTACTGGTTATCCAGAAGATGCTGTCAATGCTTGCAAAGATAAAAAGCCTGCGAGAGTGGACATAAATTCTCTACCTGCAGAAATACAAAATGCAGAAAATGAGGTGTTGGTCCAAAATCATCTGGAAGGCAAGTATCAATTTCTCTTTCCTGATCAAGCAACTCAAGATAGGATTTATCAAAATATGGTAGTTTTGGGAGGATACAAAGAAGGTGGAGCAGCCTTAAGCACAATGAGAGATATCATTAGACGCTACAGTGCTGTCTTAAATCAAGTCTGGACGAGTGACGAACTAAAACAAAGTCAATACAAAGCTTGCTTTGTGCCATCATTGATTATCGGAGCAGCAACGATTGCCGGCTCGCCAATTGCAGGCGTGGCAGCCGGAGCTGCCACCCAAGTGGCGTGCGAAGATTTAGCTCATAATTTTGATCAATGGTTAAATCATAATTCATTAAGAGATCTTACAACCCTAGGTGGTGAATCTTTATTGGTGGGTTATTATGCTACAAAATATAAAGATTTTCTAGTGTGCTTAAGTGAACAGCCCTCGATTAAAAATAATCCTGAATTGCTACAACAAGTCAAAGATGAGATTGCCACTTTGAATACAGGAATTGAAGGCATGCAATCAGGACTCAATCAAGGCTTAGGTCAATATGAAACAGGGAGTTTTTGGGGTGATATTGTCAAAAATTTTACTGAAATGATCGGTAATTTTATGCAACAAGCAATGGATTGGGTATTTAATCATTTTGTGGCCACTGCTCCATTATAAAAATTTATGATAAAAAATATCAAAAAATTTATTACCAAAAATAACAGATTAATTTCTATCAGTTTATTTTTCTTATTTCTAATTTTTGGCTTAGTTTTTGCTTCTCATCAGGTCTTCGGTGCTGATACCACTACTAGTATGAGTTATCAACAATATACTTTACGTGAATTTTTATTAAGCCAAAGTGCTTTTAAAACCACGTGGAATGCGATGATAGGATTATTAGATATTTTGGTCGTAGTCGGCTTTATTATTATGGCCTTATCCAATATTTTCCATATTAAATATGATGAATATCAAGTTCAAAAAGCTTTACCTCGTTTAATCATTGGCGTAATTTTGGCTAATTTGAGCTATGTCATCTGTATGTTTTTTGTTACTGTCGTTCAATACATCACTAACATTTTTATTAAAGATCCTGCAACTTTTGTCGCTGATCTAAGATCTCTATATGGTTGGATGTGGTATTTGGCTGCTGCAGTAACTCCAGTGGGCATAGGCACAGCTGTTTTTGGTGCAGGGCTTGGGTTAATTCTTTTGGGTCTACTTATTTTTCTCATTCCTTTGTTGCTTGTTTGGGCAATTGGTACAATTTTATGGTTCAGAGCTTTTGTTATTTTGGTTTTAATTGCTTTTTCTCCTTGGGCTTTCTTTTTAAATTATTTCCCCATTCAAATACCATTTTTAACTGAACAAGCACAAAAATGGTTCCAATGGTTTACTAGATGGTTAGCCATTGGGCCAGTAATGTTCTTAATTTTCTGGATTGCGTTTACTCTTAATAAAACAGGCTATGCTCAAAAAGAAGCTAACGAAAATCAAACGACTAAAGGTGTTTCGATAGAAATGAGTATCCAAGAATCTGTTGAAGATTTTTGTAAACTACGAAAAAACAATTACAAAGAAATAAATTGGAATACTGGGCCATGCTTAACTAATAATTTCAATAATACTGGTATAGCTGTTGATGTAGCCCATAGCCCAAGACAGGCTAGTGATAATCTTCATACTTGTAATAGTCCAACAAAATGGATCGAATTGAATGTGAAAGATTGTAGTTTGATACGGACTAGCGGCAATATTTAAATATAAAAATTATGGAAAGTTATAAAAAATTTTTTATAAAAATTAGCTTGATGATTTTTCCAATTTTTCTTTTTTCTTTTTGTTTTTTCATATTTCATTCCGGAGGTGAGACAAAGGCACAAACAATAATTCTAGCAGCAGATAATACCATGACAACAAACAACAATACAACCACAGGCGCTAATAGTTCTGAAGGCCAACAACCAGCAGGAACAATCGCACAAGTATTAAGCAATTGGTACCCTATTGTTTTGAGTTTTGTTATTAGTATTTTGGCAATTACCATTCCTTGGAGCATGGCTGGTGAATTAGTAAATTTATTAAAAAGTGGTTGGGGGAAACTCAAAGGACATACCATGGGAGCACTCCAAAAAACCGGTACCCAAACTATGGCTAAAGAAGCATGGTATAAAGTCAGAGCAACCGGGATTGGCCAGCAAACTGCTGCTCGCTGGCGACAATATTTTGGTAGAGGCAAAAGAGCAGAAGCAGCTTTGCAGAAACAAAATGAAGATATCGAAAAATTATCAGTCGAAATGATGTATAACGATGCACTTAAAAAATATGGTAGAGAAAAAGTACCTAAATATATAATGGATGCTGTGAAAAGAGTGGGCGGAGCGGATCTTGTTGATGTAGCTTCAGCCGCGACAATGGAAACAGACGTATTGGTAGATAAATTTAGAAGAGCGGGGGGCATTGATGCTTTAATGGGGAGACCAGCGGATGCGACTAAAGCTAAGGATAGGCGTGAAAGCTTGGGTGCAATCGTTCGCCAATTATCTGATCCTTACAAAAGAGATGCGGCCATGAAAAGGCTCTCAGAAATAGCTAATGATTCTGGCTTGACCCTAGATCAAGTAATCACTACTGACCTTAGGACATTTGAACCAGGCAACCCCATGTCTAGACCTGGCCAAGCAGTGGTTGATATACCTGATCGAGCAGAAAAACAGGGGGTGCAGACTGATATAACAAGATTAAGACAAGAGGCTAAATCTTTTAACCTGACAGCTGAAGGCATTTCAGCTTTAGATGATATCGGGGGGGCAATAGATACCTATGCGAACGCTGACGCTGAAAAATCAGCTATTAGCGCAAACCGATTAGCTGACCACTTTCGCGAATTAATAACTAGCGGCAGGGCAAGAGACGAAAATGATGCCTCAAGACAGATCCGAGGGCAATTGGATTCTGCCAGAATCTTAATAGAGCAAAATACTGAGGATAGTATCCAGCAAGCTGCGTCGATTCTAAACCAATTAAAAATCCCGGTTTCTCCAATGGAAAGATCTCAAGAGAGAATACAAAGACTCATCACTCAAGCTGAAAGATGGAATAATGAATATCAATCTCGACGCCAAGCAGGGGCAACACATGAGGTTGCCTCTAGACAAGCTGACAGTGCAGTAAGAACAACAATTAAACTAGAAAGCTATAATGAGCAAGTAGCTAAAGTTGTTTCAAGAGTTACTGGCGTAACTATAGGGGCAGATCATGTCCAGAGCATAAGAGAAGGAAGCGCTCTTCCTACTGATGCTCCTTTAGCTAAACTTATGGCTGATCCCAAAACCAGAAGGCAAGGAGAACAAACCCAAGCTTTTGTCAGACAAATGCTAGGAAGGTTGCCCCTGCCTCAACCAACACCAGAACAAATAGAAACTGGTCCTCCGTCACCACCAACTTCAAGAGAGGAATTCTATCAGCAACAAGAGCAAGGAAGAAGAGGCTACGGCCCACCAACTAATCGTTAATCTAAAATATGTATTATAAAGTACCACAAAAAATTACTTTAGAAGACAGAGTTATTGGACCTTTAACTTTTCGTCAATTTCTCTATCTTTTGGGAGGTATTCTGCCTTCTTTTATCATTGCCAAAATTCTAGAAAAATTCGGCTTGAATATATTTTTAGGTGCACTTTTTACTTTCCCCATTTGGCTACCAGCTGTGCTTTTGGCTTTTGGTAAATTTCAAGAACAAAGTTTAGATCAAGTAGCTACTGCTTTTATTCAATTTGCCTGCATACCCAAAAAATTAATTTGGCATAGCCAATCTCGTAAATCAAGAGTGAAAATTTTGGCAAAAAAGAAAAAGAAGACTGAATATGCTAGGCCAAGAACTCTCGAAAGCAGACTGCAGCAAATTCATGAACAAATCTCAATTTATGGACTAGGTGAAGCTCAGGCCAAAAGTCAAGAAGAGGAAAGAATTGTTGTCCAACCCAAAGCTGATTTAGTGATCAAAACAAAAATTAAGCCTTTGACTGAATTACCCAAGCAAGAAAAAATTCAATTGCCAGAGACGCCTCAACCAACTAAGCCAGTGGAACAATTAAAACAAATCAATAAACCAAACCAGGCCCAAAACATAAAACAAGCCCCTAAATCTTAAAAAAATGCTAAAATACTAAATATGGCAAAAAAGGAGGCCCGTCTGCCGGCGAGGCAGGAGGCACAATTAGCAGCAACTCAGGAAATCATCTCTATTGCTGATATTAGAGACAATATTGTGATTATGGATAACGCAGAAATGAAAGTTGTGCTTAAAGTCAGTGGTGTCAATTTTGACTTATACGATACACGTGATAAACAACAGCTAATTTTTGCTTTTCAAACTTTTCTTAATTCTTTAGAATTCCCCCTCCAAATTTTGATTCAATCTAGACCAGTTAACTTAGATCCATATTTACAAAAACTACAAAAACTATCCTTAAAACAACCAACTGAAGCCCTAAAACTTGAGACCTATGAATATATTACTTTTATCCAACAATTAGCCCGCTTGGGAACAATTATGGATAAAGCCTTTTATGTAGTCATTAATTATTCAGCTGAACCCATTACTACTCAAGGCCTATGGCAAAAACTTGTTTCTTCTTTTTCAAGTAAACCACAAAAAGATATTATTATTCGCAATTTTGAAGAAAGCAAAAGAAAAATTTTTGAAAGGGTTCAAGTTGTTGCCAGCGGCTTATCAGGTCTTGGTCTTGAAGCAATTCAATTAACTGATCCTGAATTAGTGGAATTATTTTTTACCTGCTTTAACCCTGGTGCTCAAGTAAAAAATGGTGAAGTTCTACAGCAATTAGAAAATCTTTGGACAACTACCCCGCCTGCAACGTCTGTAACACTGCGGGCAGGGCCTCCACAGGCAAGTAATCCGAATTCACCCGGTTAAATAATTTTAAAAATTATGATAAATACAAATAGTTCCACCCCGTCAAATAGCCCTTCGGGTTCCTCGCCTGCTTCGCCGGCAGGCGGGCGCAACGAGGATTTGACAGAGGCAAGCCAAACCTCAGATGAAGGAATGACTTTAGAATCTGCTTTGGAGACTTTTAAAGAAGGAAAAATCAAACTTCAAGATATTATTGCTCCTTCTTTTATTCGCGTAACTGGCAATTATTTAAAAATCAATGAATATTATGTGACTACAATTTTCGCTTTCGGTTTCCCCCATTATCTAACTCCGGGGTGGATCAATGAAGTTATTAACAAAGATATTCTATTAGATTTATCAATTTTTATTTACCCGCAAAAAAGTGGGAATGTGATGAAAGACTTACGCCATCGCTTAGCTGCTTTAGAATCAACTTGGCGAATTGAACGTGAAAAAGGCTTGGTTTCTGATCCAGAGCTAGAAACTGCTTTGCAGGACATCGAAGAAATTAGATTTGCTCTTCAACGCGGTGATGTCAAACTATTTTTAGTTGGTCTTTATATCACTATTTATACCCGCAGCTTAAAAAAATTAAGAATAATGCAAGAAGAAATAGAATCCGATCTTTCTGGCAAAATGATTATTACTAAACCAGCGATTTTTAGAAATTTACGAGCTTTTAATTCTTCGCTACCACTAAATAATGATGAAATGCAAATCTGGCACAATTTTGACACTGGTTCACTTTCAACTTTCTTTCCTTTTATTTCCCAAAACATTATCTCAACCACCGGTATCCTCTATGGTGTTAATTCTTTCAATTCTTCATTAGTAATTTTTGATCGATTCAAATTAGCGAATGCGAATTCCATTATTTTTGCAGCTTCTGGTTCTGGTAAGTCATATTTGGCAAAACTTGAAGCTCTGAGATATTTAATCCAAGGCACAGATACTATTGTGATTGATCCTGAAGGCGAATATAAAGATTTAGCTGGAGCTTGTGGCGGTACTTTTGTTGATGTTAGTCTAAAATCACCACACCATATTAATCCCTTTGATTTACCTCAAACCACCCAAGAACAAGGGGAAAATATTTTACGTGAAGCCATTATCAGGCTCAAGGGATTAGTTTCTTTAATTGCTCAAGGTAAATTAACAGCTGAAGAAGAAGGAATTTTAGAAAAAGCCCTATTTGAAACCTATGCCCTAAAAGATATTGGGCCAGATAGTGCTACTCAAAAAAATGCGCCACCTTTAATTTCAGATTTACAAAAAATTTTAGCTAGTATGGAGGGCGGCGAAAGAATGGCCACTTTATTGGACAAATATGCTCAAGGTACTTTTGCTCAATTATTTAACAATCCAACCAATGTTGATTTGAATAAAAATTTTGTTGTTTTTGGCATTAAAAATTTAGAAGAAGAACTGCGACCAATTGCCATGTACATGATTCTAGGCTATGTCTGGAATATGGTTAAACAACAATTTAAAAGACGTTTAATGATCGTTGATGAGGCGTGGTTAATGATGCAATTCGAAGATTCAGCCAAATTTATTTATGCCCTGGCAAAAAGGGCTAGAAAATATTGGTTAGGCTTAACTGTAATTAGCCAAGATGTTGAAGATTTCTTAAATTCTAAATATGGTAGAGCTGTAGTTTATAACTCTGCCCTGAATATGCTTTTAAAACAAACATCTGCTGCTTCGGATAAAATTGCAGAAGTTTTTCATCTGCACGAAGGAGAAAAGTCGCTCCTAGTGAATTTTGATGTTGGCCAAGCATTAATGCTTGCCGGAAATCAAAAAGCAGTGATTGATATTTTGGCTTCTTACCATGAACATAAATTGATCACCACTAAACCAGAGGAAGTGGCAGAAATGGCACAAACAGGCGAAGTGCCAGCTCCAGAACAAATTCAGCCACAAGGCTAGAAAATGTTTAATAGATTCACCCTGTTAAATAATTTTAAATCTTATGTTTTACTTCGCTTATGTTCTAGAATCAGAAAATGATAAAAAATGGTACACTGGTTACACCAAAGATTTAAAATTACGACTTGAGCAACATAGAAAGAAATTAGTTAGATCTACCAAGAAAAGAGGCAAAATGAAATTAATTTATTTTGAAGGTTGCCTCAATCAACAAGATGCCACCCATCGAGAAAAATATTTAAAAACTTATTTGGGCAGAATGTTTTTGAAAAACAGGCTCAAGTCGTATTTAACTGGGTAAAATCATGAAGCCAAGTTATTTTCTTGCCATTAGCGCAGGCATTGGTTTGCTAATTTTTGGTGTTTTAATTGGCATCTTTTTTTTAATTTTTAGTTTAGTAAAAACGCTTTCTTATTCTGATGTCTTCGCTTTTCTTCATTCAGGCGATGCCGCAGGTGTGAGTTATTTTGAAATGACCTCTAATGAATCTTGTTATTTGCAAGGACCTGATACTAGCCAAGCAATAAGAGTGGAAAGAAGAAAATTCTATGTTACAGCCTATTGTCCTCCTGCTACAGGTTATCATACTATCGAGGGGGGACAAATGTCATCGGCTGGCATAAAACTAGCCATGGGTGCTGTGGCTGTTCCTCCTTTTTCTACCCCTCCGATTATCACGGGCAACACCCCTGACTATCCATGGGGAACAACATTCGATATTCCTGGTTATGGCAGAGGCATAGCTGTTGATCATGGCGCAGCAATTCAAAAGGCAGGCGTTTCTAATGGCCGCTGGAAAGCAACTCCATATGATCATTTAGATATTTTTGTAGGTTGGGGCACAGACCAATGTGCTAAACAATGGCAGACAAAAGTTGTTGAAGCTACAGTTTATTGGTTTGATCCGAAAATTTATCCTTCAAACAAGGCAACGCAATTCATCCATAGAATTTGTGGTGGTAGCGGTTGGGGTGGTGGTTCTGTTAGTGTGCCAGGAGGAAGAATCCTCAATGTCCCATGTATTGGAGAAGATTGCGCATCACAATGCGGTGTGGCTTCTTCTGCTATGGTGATCGCATTTTTAACGCATAAATCATATACCACTAAACAACTTGCTGGCGGCTGCGGCACAATACCTATTGTCAGCACTTTAACTACTAAAACAGGTATGATTTGGATCAGTACTGGCTGGAATTTTGATAGGGCTGCTCGATCTATTCTGGCTGATTATCCGGTTATTCTTTATTCTCGCTATCCCACAAATCATGCGACCCAGCACATTATGGTAATGAGAGGTTACCAAAATGGTAAATTTTTAATTAATAATCCCTACCGAGGTGGGAGTAGCGCCTGTAATCAATTGTGGGCTACCGCTGGAGAGATTACCCAATGGGGTTGTCATGATGACGGCTGCAAAATGATTTTTCCTAACCAAATTAGATAAATTTTTATGCCTGATCTAAATCCAATGAATAATCAACAAAGTAAAAACCCTCAAACTGGACAGAATCCTCAGATTCCAAAAGATAGCAACCCATCCTTCGCTCCTAAAAATTTAGGAGCTTCGGAGGGCAAGAAAATTCAAATTCAATCCCGCTTCGCTGAAGCTTCGCGGGACAAGCAGTCTCAATCCCCACAATTTATTCGCGGAGAACAACCAGCAACACAAGACTTGCCTGCCGGCAGGCAAGGTCTACCTGGCGGTAGACAGGCTTTGCCCGACAACGAGGCGGGTTTACCTGCCGAAGCAGAAACAGCCAGCCAGCCCACTGATCAAGCAGAATTGCCAAGTTCATTAGAAGAACCATCTAAAGAGGAATTGCCTGAAGATCAATCTCCCGAAACTCCAACTGAAGATATTAGTGCAGGAAAAGAAGGGGAAGGTCCACCCGCCGAAGAGGGGGGCGCAGAAACTCCAGCAGAGGGGGCTCCGGAAAATAAAGGGGCAGCTAAAGCAGCAGAAGGAATAACCGGAGGGAGCTCTCCTTTAAGCAAACTTGGTGGTGCTTTGAAATTTTTGACTGGTGGCAAAGGTAAGATATTAGAAATTTTTGGCATTTTTATTTCTGGCAGTAGTCTAGTTTTTATTATCCTTTTTGTCGGTGTAGCTATTTTCTTAGGTATCTTAATTGCTAAATTAACTTTTGGTGCTTATACCTCAGCTGGAAATTTTGTGAACACTAGTTCTGGGAAAACGTCAGGTTATTCTTATTGGGAAAATAAATATGCTGGCATAAGTTGTCCCCCTCCTGGCAACATTTGGTGCCATCCATCTCCTCACTGTGATTCGGTAAGACCAGATTTAGTGACCACAAATTTTCTAGGCAAAAATGTAGTATTCCACAAATGCGCAACTGCTGATTTACAAGCAGTCTCAAGAGACATCCAAGCAGCTGGATTAGACCGTCGTTATAATTTTCTTCGTAATTTCGGGGGGACTTTCTGTTGCAGACGTAATGTTAATGCTCCTTCGTCATGTTCACCTCATTCTTATGGGATTGCTATTGATATCAATCCAGACACAAATCCAAATGTGAAAAGAGGTGGACGAGCAGTTTGTCCTCATGACATACCCGAAGAAGCTATTGCTATTTTCAAAAAACATAATTTTGGATGGGGAGGAGATTTCCCAAACACATGCGATGCCATGCATTTTGAATGGAGAGGGAAATGTCCTTAAATTTCAAATATAAGATATTTAAAAGTATAATGATGTTGATATATGGTTGAAAATCAAATGCCAAATAATCAAATGAATCAAAAATTCACCCCGTTAAATAATCCCGCCGAAGGCGAGATTGCCCAGGGGGCATTTAACAGGGTAAACCAATTTTCAGATCTTAATCAAACCCCCCAGCAGCCCCAGCCACCAGCGGCTAGCACCACAGGCTATGGCGGGCAAGCAACACTAAAACAACCAGCCCAGCAACCACAATCAATTTCTCAATTAAGTCAGCCCAATCAACCCATACATAAATTTTCTACTTCTCCTAGACTGCTGAGAATTATTGGCGGTTTAGTAGTATTTTTAGTCATTGTGGGTCTGGGTATTTTTCTTTTCCGCTTGCCTTTTAAAATTAGTGTCTCTCCTTCTGCCAAAGTTTTGATCGACAAAAAAGATAAAGGCGAATGTGCTAATTGTTCTTTCTGGCTAAAACCAGGCAAACACACCATTAGATTTGAAAAAGTTGGTTATAGACCAGAAACTAAAATTGTTGAACAGTCGTGGTTTAAGATTGGAAGCATCACCCTGCAATTAAAAGAAGCGCCAGAAATGCAAACAATTGACTCTGGCGCTAATGTTTTTATCCAAAAGAAAAATAATCTCATCCAGATTCTGTATTTTAATCCGACAAAAAAAGCATTCTATTCTTACAGCCCCCAAACTAAAGAAAAGGTGCAAATCACTCCTTCTTATTTCTCTAACTTAGAAAAAATTAAATGGAGCAACACTGGTGAAGGAGTGGTGGTCTGGCTGAAATATAATGCGACTAGTTTAAAAAATACCCCTTTTTTAAAAGACAATTTAAAAAATGGCGATTTGGCTGTCTTTTTTTATGATTTCCACCGTTATGAAATCACCAAACAACAAGCTTATTTATGGGGGACTGATATTAATGAATTAGCTTGGGCACCAGTTTTAGGAAGATTTTATTATCTTGGAGGGACTGCAGGCAAAGGATTTTTAGGCAAAGCAGAAAAAAGTGGTCGGGTAAAAACTAGACTTTTAACTAATCTGCCATTTTCAGAAGGGGATTTAGCTATTGATTCAACTGAAATGATTGCCTATCTTTTGGGCGGAACTAGCAGCAAAAAAATCTATTCTACCAATCTGACTGATCCAGCAAGAGAATTAGAGCCACTTTTAGAAGAATCTGGCAAAACTAATTTCATTCTTTTAAATGATGATTGGATGTTAATTGGCTCGAGCCAAGGTAATCCAGAATATAAATCACAAGAAAAATTCTCTTTGTACAATCTGCTAGACAAACAGTTTAAAGGCAATGAATTTTATGCTAATAAGGATTGGTTTTATCAACTTGACGAAAATAACTTTGTCGTCCTTGAGGCTAAAACTAATTCTTGGGTGATTAAAAAAATTACATTGCCTGAAATAAAAGAAGTTTTTTCTTATGAATTTTTAACTAACGAAAAACCTGATCAGATCTGGTATAATGAAACTGGCAAAACCTTATTAGTGAGTATTAAAAATACTTTGTATTCTTTACCTTTATTATTTGATTAACCCGATTAAATAATTTTAAATCATATGCTTAACTGCAATTGCGTTATAAGATTAAAAAAAGATAAAAAATTATATTTTGATTATATAAAAGATTTAAAATTACGACGTGCGTCGTATTTAACCGGGTAAATTATGCCAGATAAAAATTTACCCATCAAGGAACCAGAACAATCAAGAAATCCAGATAAAATTTATGCTGAAAAAATTCAAAAAATCAAACTTCGCAGTCAAAGAAAAACTGAAATCAAAGGCAAAATAAAGCAAAAAATTCCTAAAGAATCACCAGAGATAATCGAGGAAGAGCCTGGAAAAGAAGAATCTCCTGAAACTCGAGAAAGCAAACCAGAAGAAGAAATTAGAAGACCAGAGCAGAAAAGAGCCCCTCAAGAAAAAGAAGAAACACCAAAAGAGGAAATGCCAGAAAAAGCTGAGGAAGGTGCACCAACCGAAGAAGGAGGCCTGCCTGCCGGAGAGGCAGGAGCAGAAGGTTTACCTGCCGGAGAGGCAGGAGCAGAAGCAGCTGAGGCTGCTGGAGCGGCTGAAGCTGCAGGTGCAGCTGCAGAAGCTGGAGCTACGGCTGCAGCAGGCGAAGCAGCTGCTGCAGGTGCAGCAGTTTCTGCTCCAGCCTGGCTACCAGTAGTTGGAGTCATAGTTTTATTCATTGTTGCTCTTTTGATTATCATCGGCTTAACTCTGTCGACTCTCAAAAATGCTGGCCGAAGTGCACCAGAATATCCCAATTATAACAACGCTCAAGACGCGGCTTCTGCAGGTAAAGTTTTAGCTGCCTCTCAATTTAAAGATGCTTCTTTAATTGCCAGAGCTGCTGGATTAAAAACCGAAGAAAATGCCAAAAAGATTAGCCAATTGATCCAATCTTCTCATTTGGTTTTTGCCGCAGAAGATCAAAATTCAGCCACCATTCTTAAAGACAAAACTGACCTATTGCTTACCAACACCAATGCTTTAAAATATGGCATGCCCAAAAATAGTACTTATGTCAAAGATATAATTTCAGAAAATCAAACTTTAGCTGGCGATATTTTAAATGTCGTACCTCAAAATAGTTCTAATTATAAAGAAGCCTCAGCCATTAAAGATGATCTCTCTAAAGATTTAGAAAATTTCCAACAAGTCCTTTCTTTGAATAACCCCCTTCTTTATATCAATCCTTTTGATCTAGAGATGATTAAAACTGGTAAGGTTGATAAACGTATTATTGCCACTTTAGAAAAATTGGTAGATTTTGATCTCTCACTTAGAGGTGAAGAAAGAACGCGTTATTCTATGTTCAAGATCGGACGTATTTTCCAAGTTGATCCCTATGCTAAAAGAGAAACTCCGCTTGAAGAAGATAAAGAATATCTCTCCGCTCATCATTTTGGACAAGCAATAGATATCACCATAGTCGGTAAATATAAATGCACAGTCAAAAGCTTAACTAGCTCCAAGACGATTTGGCTCCCCTGCTATGTTTATTATCAAGGTGGTGGACCTCAAGTACCATCAATTGGCCAGGATCTAAATTATGCTTCTTTAACTGTTCCTTTAGCTTTTGCTGGAGCAAGTCAGCAATTGGGTCCCTTGGATTTAGAAAAAGCACGTTCATTTTGGGGGAGTTTTTCTGACATTGGTGAACAAGTTGTGCGCGAACAAATGGGGGTTACTGACTATGGTTGGTTTTCTGATGGTGCTTTTTCTCCGCAAAAACTTTTGGCAGCATATTTGGCCAGCAAAATCTCTCTTCCACCCCAAGCAATTGAGAGCTTTTTACAAACTCATGATAAAAAATCATTAGTGCGTGGTTTAGTGGAAGCCAAAGTCAATCTACCTTTGGGATCTTTAGAAGGTGGATCTTGGGATGAAAGATTTATCAACACTTACAAAAGCTATGTCCGCGAAACCCTGGGCCTTCAAGGCACGGATTTAAATAATTTTTCAGACGATAAAGATTTAGGCAAAGCCATGCTGCAAAAAAACTTCGGCCACACAAATAAAGATAAAATTTTTGCTGATCTTGCTCGTTCCAATGTTTATTATGAAAATCTTTGGCACTTAGATTCTGAAACTATGAAAAATTTAATTGCCTCGCAAAATATTGATGACTTAGAAAAAACTATCGGCAAAAAATTCAAGACAAACTTCATTCAAACAGATAATGATCGCTATTTGAGCCGCTGGTTGGGTTTGCCCACTGAAGACACTGGCTCCCCAGAAAAAACTATCGGCAAAAAATTCAAGACAGATCTCGCTCCGCCAAGCGCAGATACCAACTCAAAAGACTACCAGATCGCAGCTGGCCGCTATATTTTGGCCCGCCTGCTACAATTAAAATCTCCGGAGCAAGCTTTCGGAAACGCCGATTATTTTTTCGACAATGCCCCATTTTCGCCTTTGGGGAATACCAATCTTTGCAAGGGATTTGTAGAATCAGCTGATTGTCCATTCTACACTCTTTTTGACAATCCCACAGCTTTTTTTGACCAATTAGACAAAACAATAAAAGACAAAACAAATGTCAGAATCTCTTTCGGCGGAGATTTGGGCAACTACTTAGATCAATATTTAAACACCTCAACGATTGGCTTTGATAATTTAAAAAGCATTTTAGACAACACTGACAAAACCGAAGCGCTCAATTTAGCTCTATCAATGTTTATGGGCGACAGGTTAGAAGATGATATGCAGTTGAAAATGGAATTACCAGGGATTTTTGAACAAGTGAGACAAGGTAATTGGAGCTTTGCCTTAAGACTTCTAGGTCTTAATAAAATTACTGACGAAGCAGTTTTGCCCCCTAATGTGTTAGAAAAATTAACTCTACCCAACATTTCAGTTAATGATGTCTTACAAGAACTTGCTTCTTATAAGACCTTAGAAGCAATGGGCATTAATCCTTGGTCGATTGACCATAGTATTTTGAAACAAGATTGGTTCAAGGACCCGGAATATTTTGCCAACACTGCGGCGCTTCTTTGGCTTAAGAATTATGGCATTGATGTTATTGCTTTAGACGAGAGTGGACATTTAACTTTTGATATTAAAAATATTGGCGATTTTATTAATTATGTTGCAGGCGATGAAGTGCCACAAGGCACAGTTCCAGATCAAATAGCTGCTTTCTTTGGGCTAGGCGCAGAACAAATGAAGACAATTCTAGCTGAGGCAAAATCAGGCAACTTCAGTTTAGCCACCCAAGCTCTACTTTCCCAAAAAATAGATGAAAAATTAGGTATGGCCTCAGGATCTACTGCAGCTTTATTCCTCGGTTCTGAAGGTTTCGGCGATTGGCTTAAAGATGTTTGGCAATCAGATTCCCTTCTCGCCTGGGCAGGCATGAAAGCGTCTGATGTTCTTGATATCTCAGAAGGATCCAGTCTGAATTTAGGATTGCTCATAGATGGCGTAAGAAATGGAGACTCGGGTGCGATGAGCGATTTTATGTGGAATTTGGGAGAGATTGAGATGGCTGGAATTTTCAATATGCAGCCAGAAGAAATAAGTCATTTTTTAGCTGATAATCGAGATTTCAACTTTGAAATCAAAAATTTGCAAAAATTGGCCATTACCAAATTAGCAGCCAATATTGCTCCTAACCAAGATGCCTATAATTATTTATTAAATTTATACGAAAGATATTTTGCTGGAGAAAAGAATGAAGTCCAAAAATATAATTTAATAACAAAAGAATACTATAAAATTGATAAATTCGAAGAAGGAATGTCAGAAGCCATCGCCAATGATCTCAAAATTTCTTCAACTGATGCTAAAACCTTCACCAAAAACCAGCTGGAGTCAGCTTATATCAATCTCATTTCCAGCCAGACAGCCAACATGAATCAAACTATCCTCAAAGACAAGGGCATTACTTACAATGAAGTTAAAAAAGCGTTTTTAGGCGACCAAAACAAACAAACGCCAAGCAAAGACAAAGTGAAAAATTACCACGAAGAACAACAGGAAGAGAAAAAGAATGCTCTCAAAAATCTCACTTTTTCCATGACTGATGCCATGCTAGTGCAAAAAGATCCCAGTATCCCAGTTGGTTTTTCAAAAATTATAGCTGAAGGCACCACCGAACAAAAAACTAGTCTCATATTTCAATGGATGGCTGATAAAGCTAATATACCTTTGGACAGAATTTTAGCCATTGAAAATCTTATTAATATAGATGGCAACATCCAAGATGCCAATTGGCAAACAATTGCTGCCCAAATTCCCAATCTCCAAACATATATGGCTGAATACAATCGCCTGGGCATAGTCTGGAATGATTTGCAGAGTTTCGCTAAAGAATTTGATATTAAATCTCTAAGTTCTACTACTCAATTATTCCTGCAAGATCAAACAGGTATTCCTATAACCCAAATGATTGAATTTAAGCAGACAATAGATAATCTGAAAAATATTGATTTTTCTGAAATAGGCAAAAACCTAGAGTCTACTAATGTTTTTGTCACAGTAGTGAGAAACTTTGTCGACCTACCTGGTTTTGAAGTGGCTGGTGTTCCTATCGACTTGGGTGATTTTTTGATGGTGGCAGCTGGTGCCAACCCCGCAACCTTAATCGCGGGAAAAATAGCGGGAGTAGTCATAGGCAAGATTTTAAGTGGAGTTTTCGGCATTGGCAAAGTTAAATGCGAAGATCCGAAGCTAGCTGCTCAGAAACAAATCAGGACTACCATTGCCCAAATTCTAGAGACTAAACCCTATCCGCCACTACAAATTATTACTTTACGCAAAGAGGATGTTAACTATTTTTCAGGTCTAACTGATCAAGGTAAACCATCTGAAGAAGCAACTGACATTCTAACAGAGAAATACGGTGATGCACAAAGTCGCGGTAGAAAAGGAATGTTTATTTCGCCAACGATGTGGGACCATATTCACGTGGGCTACTGATCCCCACAATTTAATCTCTTGACGATACAGACATTTCATTCTCTTCGCCAAATAGATTGCAATATGGGGGATACAGTGCTAATCCGATAAAATATTTTATTGATCTTCAAGGGAGAAATTTTTTTATTAATATTGGCTAAAAAATTCTTTTCTTGAGCTTTAAAATAACTAATTAGAAATGAATCTTTTGTGCCCAATGTTAAATTTCCTTTAATAAAACAAATGGGCCAAATTAAACTACTAATTTTTTGTTTTTTTAAATGAAGCTTGACCTGGGAACAAACCCATAGGGCTCCTTTCTCTCTCATCAAGCGTTCAGAAATACGTTTTAATAAATCCTTCATAAATCTCAATTAAAGTCTAATGACTTGTCCTTCAAATCTCAAAGGTAGATTTTGACTTGTTAAGATCAAAGGGATCTTTTGCTTTTGAATCAAGCTAATAAAATTTTTAGCCGCGGTTTTATCTAAACCAGTTAAACCATCATCAATAAGAAAAAATTTATTTATTTTTTTGTCTTTCTCAAAAAAACTTAACTTGAGTGAAAGAAGAAAAGCTTTAATCTCGCCTTGTGAAAAACTATTTAAAGATTTATTGCCCCAAAAAAATTTGAGATCATCGCGATGCGGACCAACACTAGTAGAACCCAAAAGTATATCCTTTTCTAAAGAATGAGATAGTTTCTTCAAAAAATCATTTTGGTTTAGATAATTATGGTAATAAACAATTTTTCCTTTGCCTGGTCTAAAAAAAGAGAGAAAGAAAGAAATTTTTTTATTAATATTGGCTATAACCTTTTTCCGCGTAAGGTAAATTTGATTTCCTACAAAACTTAATTTTTTGTCCCAGATTTTTATCAAATTTAGATCATTTTTCCTGAGAGCGAAATTACGTTCTTTGAGCATTTTTTTATATATAATCAACCATTGTAAATATTTTGAATCTTGTTGCAGACAAAGAAGATTAAGAAATCGACGTCGATCTTGCGGTGTACCATAAATCATTCTAAAATCTCCCCACCAAAAGACAGAAATTAAAAATTGGTTAATAAATTTCTCCCTACCAATTTTTTTACCATTAATTCGATAAATTGTAGGTTTAGTTTTATAAAAAATGATTTCTAATTTCTTGTGATCTAAATCTAAACATATATATGCTTGATTGCTTCTAAAACTTATAAGATTATTTTTAATTCTTGTGCGAAACGATTTGCTGGTTGCTAAAAAATAGATTGCTTCTAAAATCGAAGTTTTACCTGAGCCATTAGGACCGATAATTATTAAAGGGAAATGTTGGAAAACAATTTCTTTATTTTTAAAACAACGGAAAAAACGCAATTTGAGTTTAAACATTATTCTTCTTTAAGTGGCATCACAAGATAAGTAAAATCCTGATTGTTTTTGCCTCTTAAAATTCCGGGGCTGATTTCACCTGTGAGATCAAAAATAACTTCTTCTTCCTCAATCACACCTAATCCGTCCAATAAATATGAAGCATTAAAATTAACTTTGATAGAACCACCCTCGATCTGAGAATCGATTGTGGCTTCATTAGAACCAATCTGGGGTGAGTTGGCTCTGAAAATTAAATTTTTATTCTTTACTTCTAATTTAATTTCTTTGTTGTTTTCTTGAGAAAAAGAACTTAAAATTTTTAAAGTTTTTTCCAACTCTTGTCTGTCAAGAATTAATCGGGTGGAGAAATCTTTAGGAATAATTTGTTCGTAATCCGGATATTCGCCTTCGATCAAGCGTCCAATGACCAAATGATCATCAAATTCAAACTTAAGTTGATTTTCAGAAAAATAAATGGAAAATTCGTCGTTCAGGCTTTTGGCCAAAATTCTAGTTGCTATTTGAACCGCACGTAGAGGCAAGATGGTTTTCATTTCTGAGAAACTTTTTTCTTGTGCTATTTTCTGCTCAGCTAAACGAAAACTGTCTGTGCCTACCAAAATGAGTTGTTTTTGTTTCAACCAAAATAAAACACCTGCCAAAACTGGTCGAGTTTCATCAATGGCCGGAGCAATGAGAATTTTTTGTATTCCCTTTAAAAAATCTTCCTTTTTGAGGCGGATTTCTTTGGGATTTGTTAGACGTGGTAAGAGAGGGAATTCTTCTGAATCAATAATTAAAATACTAGCTTTAAAATGGTTAGTATGGATTTTCAATTCATTTCCTTCTAAAAATAATTCTATTTTTTCATCTGGGTTATTACTCACAAAATCATAGAGAATACGAAAAGGAACCACCACTTTACCTACCTTATCAACTTTAGCCCTAATCTTTGTTTGAATACCCAATTCTAAATTAGTACTTATTATTTCTAAACCACTTTTTTTAGCTTCAAGAAAAACATAAGAAAGTATAGGCAAAGTTCCGGCGCTAGCTACGCCGTGACTTACAATTTCTAACCCTTCTTTTAAATTAGATGTTAGAGCTGTTAGTTTCATACCACTAAATTAATTAATATATTTAAATTTAATAATAGTAAGAGTTGTGGGAAAGTGTAATATAAGACTAAATTGGTTGTGAATTGCTTGTGGAGAAGAAGGGGATTTTTTATTGAAATTAGCAATCATTTTTAGTTTATTTATTTTTTTATTGATTTATCCTCGTTATTTTATCTAATCTATACGCATATTTTTCAACAAAGGCTTAAATGCTGTTTTATGCTATCCATATCCCGTTTAAGTAATGAATTATTAGTTAGTTCTTTTTCAATTTTTCCACAGCCATAAATTATTGTCGTATGGTCTTTACGATTTAAAGACTCAGCAATTTTAGGAAAAGAATAATTGAATTCATAGCGCAAAAAATGCATAATCACTTGTCTGGGAAGAGCAATTTTTCTTTCTTTCTTTTTACTCAATAGATCTTTTTTCTGGACTTGATAATATTCGCAAACCACATCAATTAATTTATTGGGATCAATGTTCTTTTTGGTTTTAATCAGACTTTCTAAAAGTTTTTTTGTTTGACCAATAGTTAATTTCTTTTGAGTTAAATTGATATAAGCTTCAATTTTATTTAAAGCACTTTCTAACTCACGAATATTGTTTTGAATTTGATGAGCAATAAAATCTAGAATTTCTAAAGGGATATCTAATCGTTTTTCTTGAGCCTTGTATTTAAGAATTGCCAAACGGGTTTCTAAATCAGGTGGAGTAATATCAACAATCATTCCCCATTCAAAGCGTGAACGGAGCCGATCTTCTAAAAGAGGAATAGATTTGGGTGGTCGATCAGAAGTTAAAATAATTTGTTTTTGATTTTGATAAAGAGTATTAAAGGTATGAAAAAATTCATCTTGAGTTTTTTCTTTGCCACTAATGAATTGAATGTCATCAATGAGTAAAGCATCAACTCCACGATATTTTTTCTTAAATTGTTCCATTTTGCCATTTTGAACGAAATTAATGAAATCAGAAGTGAAATCATCAAAAGAGAGATAGAGTACTTTTTTGTGTGGCGATTGTTTTTTTATTTCCCAAGCAATGGCTTGGATGAGATGAGTCTTGCCCAGTCCCACGCCACCATAAATAAATAATGGATTGTAGCTTCTGCCAGGTTGTTTAGCTACGGCTAGAGCAGCAGCATGAGCAAAGCGGTTACTTTCTCCAACAATAAAATTTTCAAAAGTAAAATAATCATTTAAGCTCTTTGTTTTTTGTAAAGTTTGCGGCTCGGGTAGTTCTAAATGCTGGATGGGTTGTTTTTCGATGCTTTCACTTTTTTCAGCCTGAGTTAAATGAGTGACTTTAAACTCTAAAGTTTTAACCTCAGGTACTAATTTACGCAAAGCTTTTTTTATATCTTCTGCATATTTATTTTGTAGCCACTCTAAAGTAAAAGTATTGGGTACACCAATAATTATTTTGGAATCATTGTCTTTGATGTCAGCGATAAAAGTGTCTTTGAACCAAGTATTAAAATTGGGTCGAGAAAGTGAGACTTCCAATTCTCCCAAAACGCCATTCCAAATTTCTTCTTTATAATTCATGGCTTTTTTAGAATGAAAGAAAGATTAACTCTTGTTAAATTTTATCCTGTGGAATCTTTTCCACAGTTTTGACAAAACATTCTTTTAAAAGATATACCAGAATCGTAAGAATTCCACAAGTAGTTTTTAAAAATAATTTTTTAGTTTGACAAAAGAGTAATTTGTTTTTACAATCAAAAAAATTAAACTTTATTTTATGCCTAAAAGGACATATCAGCCCAAAAAAAGAAAGAGAAAACGTACACATGGATTTTTGAGACGTAATCGTACCAAAGCTGGCAAAAAAATACTTAAAAAACGTCGGGCTAAAGCCAGAAAAAAACTTTCGCATTAGAATTAAAAATGTTAGCCAAGAAATACAGTTTGAGAGATAAAAAAATTTTTGAAGCTCTTAAATTTAAAGGTCAAAAAGAAAAAATTGGTCCATTTTTACTTAGTTTTTTTAATGATGAGTCTTTAAAGAAGCATCATTGTTTCGGGATTATCGTTTCTCAAAAAAGAGTTGCTAAGGCCTCGGCTAGAAATAAAATTAAAAGAAAAATTAGGTCATTGCTATATAATTATAAAAATAAAAAGAAACATAATATGGGATTTTTAGATTTAGCTATAATTGTCTTAGGCCAGCCGGCCAAAAAAGATTATCATAAATTAAATTTGTATTTGCAAAAATTTTTCTTATGAAATACATTTTTATGGGATTAATTAAAATTTATCAATTTCTATTTTCTTTTGATCATAGTTTTTGGGCTAAATTTTTTAATTTTCGTATTTGTAGATTTTCTCCTTCTTGTTCAGAATATAGTTATCAAGCATTTGCCAAATACGGTTCCCTCAAAGGGGGATTTTTATCAATTAAAAGAATTTTGCGCTGTCATCCATTTGCCAAAGGGGGTCTGGATCCTCTAAAATAATCTTTATGTTTCATTTAATTTGGTTAAAAGTCTTTATCCAGCCGATCTATAATTTACTCATTCTTTCTTACTGGCCTTTTAAAGATTTGGGCGCAGCTATAATTATAGTCACTATTATTTTTCGATTGATTCTTTATCCGCTTTTTAAAAAACAGCTTCACACGCAAAGAGAATTAAATGCTTTACAGCATGAAATTAATAAGATTAAAGAAAAATATAAGCGCGATCCGCAAAAAGTGCAATTGGAGACACTTAAACTTTATCAAGAAAGGGGGGTAGCGCCTTGGTCAGGTTGTTTGCCCATGCTTTTACAACTGCCAATTTTTATTGCTTTATATCAAGTTTTTCGTGTTTATCTCTCCACTGAGAAATTTGCTTTGCTTTATTCATTCGTGCCTCACCCAACAAATTTATCAGTAATTTCTTTTGGTTTTTTGCATTTAGATAAACCTGATTTTTATGTCCTGCCTTGGTTGGTTGGTTTAACTCAATATTTCCTAACTAAAATGATGACTCCCCAGCCAAAATCCGATCCCAAAAAGCCAGATCTGTCAAGTCAAATGGCACAGGCCAACAAAATGATGTTATATTTTATGCCCGGATTTTTTGTCTTAATCAGTTTTTCTTTACCTTCAGCCATTGTTTTATATTTCTTAATTTCCAATTTATTTTCTATTGTTCAAAATTATATCTTTTTGAGAACCTCACCTCAGGTTAAAATAAGAACCAAAGATGATAAAGAAAAATCTAAAAAGAAAAGTTGAAGAGTTTTTTAAAAAAATGAATGTTAAAGGAGAGATTGAGATCACAAAGCAAGATAATGCTAAAACTATTAATTTGGAAACTGAGGAGAGCAGTTTATTAATCGGTCATCATGGCCAGACCCTAAAAGCGATTGGCCGACTGCTGCGATTAGTTTTAGGTGAAGAAGGCAGAGGTGTGGTTTTAGACATTAACAATTATCAACAAGGCAAGACTAGCCATTTAGAAAGAATGGCTCAAGATTTAGCTTTAAAGGCAAAAAAAAGCAATCGGCCCCAGGTTTTACCCTATATGTCCGCTTACGAAAGACGTCTGATCCACATGGCTTTAAAAGATAGAACTGATGTTTCAGCTGAAAGTGAAGGCGAAGAGCCAAGAAGAAGAATTGTCATTAAACCTAAAAAATAATTTTCAGTTTATTCGCCTGTTTCATCATATTAAGCATTGCGGTCGGATATTTTGAAATTTTCTTTTAATTGTGTCTTTAATTTGTTTCTCCCTCCCTCTAGATAACTTTTGTAAATATAGGGAAGGGCTAGCTTTTCATCTTTTTTATTTTTGGCACCTATGCGTTTAGCTTGTAATTGAAATAATATCTTTTCTAGCCAATTGCCATAAGGATTAATAATTTTTTCTTTTAAAAATGCCACAAAACCTAAAGGTTTTATTTTATCACCCATTGCGGCAAGTTGTAGATTGGGTAAGAATTCTAGAAGCCATTTATTTTCTTCTAAAAATGCTTCGCAAGCCCTGCCGCCTAAAATTGGTTTTAAAGTTGCTAACCAATAAATAAGTAAAGGATCTTCTTTGAGTTTTAAAAATTGGAGATTAGTTTTGATTTCAGCAAAATAACTTAAGCAAAATTTTCCCGGATCTTTTTTTAAATCATTTCTTCTTCGTTGTCCAAAAAATAAAAATAAAATATTTAGGAAGAAGCGCGCTACCCAAAGTCGATCTTTTTTCACTAAAACTACAACATCAATATCACTTGATTTTGAAGGCATCCCCATAGACAAACTGTTGGCTAAAAAAACTCCTCGAACATAAGGAGTAAGTTTAAAAAGAAATAAGAAATTTTTAGTTTTTTTAATTAATTTTTGCTTAATTGATTCTCTTCTTTTTTGAGAGCGTAAAATTTTGCTGTAATTTGTTAAAACAAAATATTTATTTTTTTCAATAATTTTCTTCTTTCTCACTAAATCCATTAAAGTCAGAAAAATTTCACTTTCATTTGCTTTAGTACCTAAAAATTGATGTATTTCCTTGAGAGTGAGCGGTCGATTATGGAAATTAAAGAACAACAAAGTCTTCAAAATTTCCTTTTGCAATTTAGTTGCTTTCATTAACTAAAGGTTAAGTGAAGTTGTTTTAGAAAGCAAGAAAAAATGTAGAGGGCAAGGGGACTAGTTTCGAAGCGTCCCCCTGCCCTCTACAACTCCCACCCCAGCACGACTTTTCTAGGATGAAAAAATAGCGTCTCTAAAATATAGTTTTGGTTATTAAATTTTATAGTTTCGAAGCTCGATTAATTTAAATAATTAATTTTTAGCCTAAACTATTTTTTCTCCCGAAAAGATGGGGCGGGATTGCGAAATCATTAGAGTCGCACAATTTTATGTTATACCTCACCCGGTTAAATAATTTTAAATTTTTTGTCGGACAATTAATAAATGTTATAATAACAACAGCTAGAAAATTTAAAATTACGGCCTAACCTTTTTATAAAAATGAAAGGCCGTATTTAACTGGGTAAACCTAGTTAAATAATCCGCCCAAGGCTGATTGCCGTAGGCATTTAATTGGGTAAATATGAAATTAAAAGAAGCAATTCAAAAATTTCTAGAATATGTGGAGATTGATCAAGGTAAAAGCCCAAAAACTTTGGAGAATTATTCGCGCTGGTTGAAACGTTTTCAAGATTTTGCCAAAGATATTGATGTCAAAAATATCAACTTAGATTTGGTCCGCAATTTCCGTTTGTCGCTTAATCGAATGAAAGATCAAAAAGGCAATTCGTTAAGTACCAAAACTCAAAGTTATCATTTAATTGCCTTACGGGCGCTATTAAAGTTTTTAGCTAAGCAAGACATAAAATCTTTATCAGCAGAGAAAGTAGAATTACCGAAAGTGGAAGAATCAGAAGTTAATTTTTTAGAAGCTGAAGAAGTTCCTGAATTATTTAAAGCCATTCCCGATTCAGGCGAGGTAAGACATTTACGCGATCGAGCAATTTTAGAAACTTTATATGCTACTGGTTTGCGCATTAGCGAATTAGTGCATTTAGACAAAAACGATGTCAATTTAGATAAAGGAGAATTTTCTGTACGGGGTAAAGGTGGAAAAATCAGAGCCGTATTTTTAACTGATTCAGCTATCGAATGGATTAAAAGATATTTAACCAAACGGGAAGATATTGATAAAGCTTTATTTGTGCATACTAAAGGCAGAAAAGATGATTTACGTCTGACTGCTAGATCAGTAGAAAGATTAATTAATTATTATGCAACAAAAGCCGGGATTACTAAAAAAGTTACGCCTCACACTTTACGCCATTCGTTTGCTACGGGCATGTTGCGATCAGGGGCAGATCTACGATCAGTTCAAGCATTGTTAGGCCATTCTTCTATTACCACCACCCAGCGCTATACTCATGTCACAGATCAGCATTTAAAAGAAATACATAAAAAATTCCATCCGGAAAGTAGGGCTATAGAAGATAAAAAATAGAGAATTATTTTTTCTTTTTTATAAGATATTCAAGTGCTTCTTCTTTTGTTTTAATTTTACCCTCTAATTGCAGTTCACGTAATTCTTGCTTAATTTCTCCGATCTTTTTTGACGCTGGCAAATTCAGAGCCTTCATTATTTCTTGGCCGCTTAAAAGATGAGGTAAGGCTCTGTCTTTTTGTTGGTTAAAAATTGTTTCACTAACCTGTGATAATTTTTGTAGTAATTTCTTAAAAAGTGAAAAATCTGGTTGACCTTCTTTAGGAACAGTAGCGGAAATATCAGCCCAGCTTAAAGCTAAAAGTCCCCCACCTCTTCCATCGTGATTAAAAAAATATCGCTCAAGTGTGGAAAGCCGCATGTTATCAATATCTCCAGAAACACAAATCATATGATGTTTAACCAGAAATGTTAACTTGTCTTCATCGACATGTAAAGGATGATTTTGAGGAAAGACAGCTAATTTTAATCGTTTAAATATTCGAGAAACCATTTTTGCGCCTTCAATATCGTGGCCAGTAAAACGAATTCTGTCACCAGTTTCGATCGCACTTTTGAAAGTAGCAGGTTTACCAATATCATGAAAAAGTACCCCCAATTTGGTGTGAATATTGCTAGCATCTAAAGGAACTGGAGTCTCAACTTTTCTCTGGTTTAGCAGAACTCCAAGTTCTTCTAATTTTTCTAAGGCTAAAACCGTATGCACTAAAACATCACCCTCTGAGTGAAACTGTTCTGGTTGGGTTATACCTTTGAGATTAGATACTTCTGGTAAAATGATAGACAAAATTCCTGCTCGGCCCAAAAGTTCGATCATTTTTTTAGGTGAAGCTGAAAAACCCTTTAGAAATTCATAGGCAATAATTTCTTCAGAGACTCGGCTTTGTCCCTTTTCAGTTTTAGCAATGATTTCCTGTCCCAATTCCTGCATTGCAGTAAAGGTTTCTTCTTCGATCTCAAAGCCGAGTTCGCAAGCAAATCGCACCCCCCTTAAAATCCTCGAAGGATCTTCTTCAAAACGTTTTTTTGCTTCGCCTACAGCTCTGATAATTTTTTTCTCTAAATCACGCTGGCCAGAAAAAGGATCAATTAATTTACCGTCTAAACCTAAAGCCATGGCGTTCATGGTGAAATCACGTCGAGATAGATCTTCTTCTAAAGGAACGCCGAATTGGGGAGCTATATCTTTATAGCCTAAACCAGTCCATCGATCCTTGCGTGGCAAAGCAATATCATATAAAGCCCTACTTCCATGAGGTTGGAATTTGAAGACTCCGAAAGAACGCGATTCCACAGCTTTATTTTTACCAAATTGTTGGAGGATACTGTCAACTTGTTCTGGTTTTAAATTGGTCACCAAAAAATCAAAATCTTTAGTTTCTCGGCTAAGCATCCAATCTCTTATCGCCCCACCGACTAAAAACACTTTACCTTGTTGGGAAAGATCTTTTAAAAATTGCATCTGGGGTTCTCTTTGTAATTGTTCAAGTTTTTCTTGCAAAATAACAGCCATCTTATCTTTCATATTAGCAAAAAATTGAAATATGGCCAAATAATTAATAAGATAATCTAAAAGAAAAAATATGTCACTTAAAGTTGGGATTGTGGGTTTGGCTAATGTCGGCAAATCTACCCTTTTTAACGCTTTAGCAGAATCAGAGCAAGCAGAAATTGGTGATTATCCTTTTACCACTATTGACCCAAATATCGCCATGGTTGAAGTGCCGGATAAGAATTTAGACAAATTACAGAAATTTTTAGCCGTAGCGAAAAAGATCCCAGCGGTTGTCGAATTTGTGGATATCGCTGGTTTAATTAAGGGAGCGCACAAAGGCGAAGGCTTGGGTAATCAATTTTTAGATCATATCCGCAGAATGAATGCTTTGATAATTATCGTGCGCGCCTTTGAATCAAAAATTGCTTCTTTTGAGAAAATTTCTCCTAAAGATCAGCTAGAAATAATTTTGGAAGAGCTAAGACAAAAAGATCGAGAAACTTTAATTAGAAAAGAAGAAGAATTAAGACACGCAGCTTTAGGAGATAGAAAACTAGAACCATATTTAGCTCTATTAGAAAAAATAATTCAAGATCTTGATAAGGGAAAAAATTTGCAAGAGTTTTACAAGACCAAAGATAAAGACGAAAAGAAATTCATTAAATCTTTGTTTTTACTTTCACTGAAACCCCATTTTTTAGTGATTAATGTTTTAGAATCTGATGTTATCAATGATGCAAAGAAATATGGATTTAATGACAAGACAGCAATAATAATTTCTGCTAAAACTGAAAAGGAATTAAATGATTTGAGCGAGATGGATCAAAAAGAATATTTGGCTACATTGGGTTTAGAGGAAAAAGCGCTAAAACGCATTATCAAAAAATCATATCAACTTCTAGATTTAATTACTTTCTATACTTACAAGCCTCGCGATTTAGTGCAGGCTTGGTCGCTTAAAGCTGGAGCCAGTATCTTAAGAGCAGCCAGCAAAATCCATACAGATTTTGCCAAAGGTTTTATCAAAGCAGAAGTAGCTAGCATTAAAGATTTATTGGAATTTAAATCTCTAGATGAAGCCATTCATCATGGCAAAATTAGGGCCAAAGGAAAGGATTATGAAGTAAAAGCAGGTGATTTAATCTATATTCATCATCGATAACTTTTCAAGACTTGCTAAAATAAATCTTATCTGTTAAATTGAATTGGCTAAATAATTTTCTAGATGAATGATTACTTGTTAGTTGTCCTCTTCTCTTTAAAAGAGAAAAAAGAATCTGATCAGAAAAAAATAGAAGAAACCATCAAAAAATTAGGTGGCAAGATCTTATATTCAGAGAATCGTTTGGAACAATTAGTTTATAAAATCAAAAAACAAGATCAAGCTAATCTGTTGAAAGTTTTTTTCTCTTTAGAAGCAGATAGCTTAGCTGAATTCAAAAAAATTTTAAATCAGAAAATTGAAAATTTAAGGTATTTGCTAGTCAAATTTCCTTATACTAAAATTGAAAAAAGCAAGAAGGAATTGAAAAAGAAGAAAGCTAAAAAAGAAACCAAGAAAAAAACCATTAAAAAACCACTTAAAAAAGCCAAAAAAACTGAGAAATTAGATAAAGCTTTAGAAAAAATATTAAAGGAATAAGATAAAGATTTAAAAACTAAAATAAATAAATGCTTAGCGGAAAGCCTCAGTGGCATTTGAAGGGGTTCACCCGATTAAATGCCTACGGCAATCCGCCTAGGCGGATTATTTAACCGGGTAAATTATGAGAGGATTTAACAAAGCAATTATCGCAGGTAATGTCACTAAAGATCCGGAGCTACGAACTACCCCCTCGGGTCAATCAGTGACTTCTTTTGGCGTGGCTACCAATCGTAAATTTAAGAGCGCTTCTGGAGAATTACAAGAGTCAACTGAATTTCATAATGTGGTTGCTTGGGCGAAATTAGCAGAACTTTGTTCGCAGCTTCTTCATAAAGGAAGTGGAGTTTTAATTGAGGGAAGATTACAAACTCGCAGTTGGGAAGGTCAAGACGGAGTTAAAAGACAAACTACTGAGATTGTGGCAGAAAATATGGTAGCTTTGAGTCCGAAAGGTGCTGTAACTGAATACTCATCTTCCTCCGCCGAGGCTTTGGAAGACAAGGCCGAAAATCCTGAATCCGAAGAAAAATCAGCCAAAAAAGATAAGAGCAAAAAGAGCAAGGCTGATTCAGAAGAAGTGATTGATATTGACGATATTGATTTCTAATGTGCAAAGCCCTAAACACTAAACTCTAAATTCTAAACAAATTCAAATGTCCAAAATCATTAAATTAAAATTCTGTTTTTGCAGGTTTAGAATTTCGAATTTAGAGTTTCGAATTTAATCTTATTATGTCTAAAAGACGTTGTATTTTTTGTAAAGAAGGAATTATAGAGATCGATTTTACAGATAAAGAGAAATTATCTAAATTTTTAACTGATTCTGGTAAAATTTCGTCTAGCCGTAGAACACACCTTTGTGCCAAGCATCAGCGCAAAATGAAAAAAGCAGTGAAACGAGCTCGCAATTTAGGACTTTTGCCTTTTATGCTACAATAAATACCAATGCAAAGCATAAAATGTCTTTTGGGCGATCCTGTGGAAAGCAGTCAAACTCAGAAAAAAATTGGTAAACTTAAAGAAATTGTTGTTGATCCTGATACAGGAAAATTAGTAGCATTTTTGTTAGAAACAGCTCTTCCCGAGTCTTGGCTTTCGGTCTTAGATATTTTAGAATTTCAAGAAAATAAAGTCTTGATTCAATCTGAAGGCAAACTAATGCCATTGGATGATTTGCCCAGAGTCAGACAGATAAAAAAATTAAATATCAAAGTCTTAGGCGCTAAAGTTTTCACAGAAAAAGGACAATATTTAGGCAAGGCGACAGACTTAATTTTTGATGAACACACAGGTGAAATTTTACGTTATTATATTGCTCGACCTTTGATTTTAAGTCCTCTGAAGGCATATTTAATTTTAAGCAGAGATGCTGTTTTAAGAATTGAAAAAAAGGGAATAATTGTTAAAGAGCCAGAAAAAAAGGCTCCAGCAGAAGCTTTAATATAAAATTTATACCTTATCCCCCACCAATTATATTTTTAGTATAAACTCGATAATAAATGGTCGACCAAAAATGAGTTTGATAATTTTGAATTAGAAAATTGGTGGGGGATTTTCGCGTTTTTTTATTGTTTAGGATTTCGAATTTAGGATTTAGAGTTTATTCCTGTAGGGAATATCACATTCCCATTTCTGGGCCCATGGGAGCAGAGGCGCCTAGATCTTTTTTATCTTCTTTTTCTGCCACTGCTGCCTCAGTGGTTAAAAGTGTGGAAGCAGCAGAGACAGCATTTTCTAAAGCTAAACGCACTACTTTAACCGGATCAATAATCCCAGCTTTTAACATTTCTACATATTCATTGGTTTTGACATCATAACCTAAGAAACCAGAATTTTTCTTTTCATTTTGCATTTTTACTTCTTTCAAAATCATTTCTGGATCATGACCAGCATTGTAAACCATCTGTTTTAATGGTTCTTCGCAGGCTTCAGCTAAAATGGCCACCCCAGCATCGAAACTGCCTTTAAATTCTTTAGCTTTTTCTAAAGAATCAATGCCAGATTCAAGAGATTGTTTGGCCAGAATTAAAGCCACCCCGCCGCCCGGGACAATGCCTTCTTCTACTGCTGCCTTGGTGGCGGCTAAAGCATCTTCAATTTTTGCTTTAAAATATTTCATTTCTGCTTCAGTGGCAGCTCCAACTTTGATCACACCGACCCCACCAGATAATTTGGCTAATCTTTCTTGTAGTTTTTCCTTGTCAAATTCAGAATCAGTTTTTTCAATTTCCTTTTTAATCTGACTAATGCGTGCATCGATTTGTTTTTGCGAACCTTTGCCCTGGACAATAGTACTATTATCTTTAGTAATAATAATCTTTCTTGCTTCACCTAAACTCTCTAGTTTGGTACTCTCTAATTTCATACCCAGCTCTGCTGATATTACTTGACTGCCAGTTAAGACAGCAATATCTTGCAGCATTTCTTTTCTACGATCACCGAATCCTGGAGCTTTGACTGCCACGGAATTTAAGGTTCCTTTGAGTTTATTAACAATCAAAGTTGCTAAAGCTTCGCCCTCTACTTCTTCAGCTACAATCAAAAGATCTTTTTTGCCAGCTTGAGCAATTTTTTCTAGTACGGGTAAAAATTCAGCCAAAGAAGATATTTTTCCATCATAAATCAGAACACCGGGATTTTCTAGGATGGCTTCCATTCGTGAGGTATCAGTTACCATATAAGGAGAAATATAGCCTTCATCAAATTGCATGCCTTCAACTACTTCTTTTTCTAAACCAATGGTTTGTGATTCTTCAACTGTGATTACACCATCATTGCCGACAGCTTCCATAGTTTCAGAAATCACTTTACCAACTTCCTCGTTTTCCGCAGCAATGGTGGCTACTTGAGCGATTTCATTTTTAGTAGTAATTTTTTTAGCAATTTTTGCTAATCCTGCCACTAAAATCTTTACACCTTCATTCAAACCTAAACGTAGCCCCATGGGATTTAGAGGAGCTCTTTCTAATCGTTCAAAACCCTTATTAATAATAGATTGAGCTAGTACTGTGGCTGTAGTTGTGCCATCTCCAGCTGTATCATTGGTTTTTTCTGCTACTTCTTTGATAATTTCTGAACCTAGATTTTCAAATTTATTCGCCAGTTCAATTTCTTTAGCAATGGTGACGCCATCATTAGTAATTTCAGGCGCACCAAAACCTTTATCTAAAATAACATTTCTACCCTTTGGTCCTAAAGTGGTTCTGACAGTATTAGCTAATTTGTTAACGCCCAAAAGAAGTTTTTGTCGAGCCTTGTCTGAAAAAAGAATATTTTTTGCCATAATTTAATTTATTTTATTCAATTAAAGCTAAAATTTGATCTGGTTCAGCTAAAAGATAGGTTTTGCCATCAAGTTCAATTTCACTTGGTCCAAATTTTTCAATAAAAACCAAATTACCCTTTTTGAGATTAAGTTTTTTAACATTTTTTCCCTCTCCTAAAACTAAAACTTTGGCTAGTTGAGATTTTTCTTTTTCTGCTGTTTCGGGTAAAACAATTTTAGCCTTTCCTTTAGTTTTTTGCTCGTAGGGCTCCAAAAGAATACGATTTTGTAAAGGCTTAATCTTCATAAAGCTAATTTTTAGTTTAGAAATTTTTGCTAGTTTCTTATGATAGCAGAAAATTTTTCCTTGTCAACATTTTTAAAAGGAAGGCCGGGTGCAAGCACCCGGCCAAGTCTAGCAGGATGGAGTAAGGACTAGCCCAGGTAGTCGACGATGGGCATAGCCCTCCTTCTTCCTCTTGCTGCGGAACGCCTGCAGCCTGTAGCCGTTGTCCATAGGCATTCTCGCCGTCTGGATTTAGCACCGTTAGGCGTTAACACATCTAACTTAGACAAATATATTATGCTGAAAAATGACAAAAAAATCAAATTAAGATACAACATTAAAGAAAATTTTATCTTTTATGCTACAATAGATGCATGGCTAAACCAGTTTCTGCAATTAGACAAACCGTTACCCTAGAAAGAGAAGAAGCTGAAGAATTAGAAGCTAGAGCCAAAGCTAAAGCTTTAGGTTTGGGCTATGTTAATTTAAAAATTTTCCCTATCCAGGTTGAAGTTTTACATTTTTTAGGAGAAGATGCTGCCAGAAAATTGAGGCTGGTACCCTATTTGCGATTAGGTCGCACTTTAAGATTAGCCACTGATTTGCCAACAGCGGAACAAAGGGAGTGGCTCAACTTGGTAGCTCAGCAAAAAAAAGTAAAATTTCAAGTAGTTCTAGCTTCTGCATCAAGTCTTAATCATGGCTTGGAACTTTTGGCTAATACTGAAGAATTATTTAAGAAATCAGCTCCAGAAAAGATAGTTATCTCTCAAGCTCAAATTGCCAGAGCCATCAAAACTTTAGCTAGTTTGCAGTCAGCTATTCAAGAGACACCAACCACTCAGCTTTTAGAGCTAATTTTAGCTGGAGCAGTGGGCACAAGAGCCAGCGATGTCCATTTAGCGCCTCAGAAAAAAGGGACAGTGTTGCGTTTCAGGGTTGATGGCGCTTTACAAATAGTCACCATTCTATCTGACGAAGCTTATAAAAGTTTAGCCTCAAGAATAAAATATTTATCGAGAATGGAATTGTCTAAGAAAGAAATTCCCCAGGATGGTTCCTTCAGTTTTAAATTTGAAAGCAAAGATTTAGACATCAGAGTTTCTTGTCTACCCACAATTTATGGTGAAGCTTTTGTTTTAAGAATTCTAGAGCAAACTCCGCAGATGCAGCGCTTAGAGGATTTGGGTTTTTCAGAAAATATTAAAAAAGCAATTCTTGAAGCTAGTTCCAAGCCCAATGGCTTAGTGTTAAATACTGGTCCTACTGCCTCTGGTAAAACTACAACTCTTTATGCGATTTTAAATATTTTAAATAAGCCAGATAAAAAAATTATTACCGTAGAGGATCCGATTGAATATAAACTATCTGGAGTAGTTCAAGTGCCAGTGACAGATAAAATTACTTTTGCCAATGGTTTACGTTCAATTTTGCGCCATGATCCAGATATCATTATGGTGGGTGAAATTCGTGATCGCGAAACAGCAGAGATTGCTATTCAGGCATCTTTGACTGGGCATTTAGTTTTATCTACTTTGCATACCAATAATGCCAGCGGAGCTTTTATCCGTTTGTTAGATCTAGGCATTGAGCCTTTTTTATTAGCAGGCAATGTTAATTTGGTTATTGCCCAAAGATTAGTGAGAAGAATTTGTCCTTATTGCAGAGTTCGTATTAAGCTTTCAGAAGAAAAGAAGCTCATTTATAAAAATTATTTTAGATTACATGCCTCGCCGGCAGACGGGAAAGAAAATCCAACAACATTGTTTCAAGGACAAGGTTGCGAATATTGCCATGGTACTGGATTTTTAGGTCGTATCGCTATTGCCGAAATTATCAAACCCTCGATAAAATTAAATCAACTTTTACAACAAAATCCTACAGCCGATGTTATTCAAATTTTAGCAATCAAAGAAGGAATGATCCCGATGATTGTTGATGGTTGGAATAAAGTTTTAGCCGGGATTACCACACCAGAAGAAGTGATTTCGAAAACAAGTTTTTAATTCGTCTATTTTTTATAGAGCTAATTTTTAAAAAGTTCCGTAATGGAGACGACAATATTCAAGTTGCATTGAATAAGCGCGTTGGCACTGTCTAGTTAGATTATTGTAGCAATCGTAATATGCTTGACGTGCTTTGTCGCATAGTTTTCTGAAGATAAATCCTATTCCCTTGAGGCAGGTTTCATAGGCTGTTCTTTGAGGTGAGCAAATTTCTCGCTCTCTTTGTCTGCAAGCAGTGTAACTATCACGAGCATTTTTTATGCATTGTTGATAAGGCGTTAATGTTTGTTCCACAGGCTCAGGAGTTGTTTCATTGATGACACCATTTCTGATTTTAGAAATGTAAGAACTAACTTTTTGGCTACAGGCGCTGGGGCTGGCAGGACTGCCATTTAAACATTGTTCAAAAGTGGGAGAGACTGGTGTATCACAGACAGTGACTGTTATATTGGCAGCAAAATTTTGAGCTAGAAAATCGCGAGTTTCTTTTAAGGTCGCGCAAGCAGTTTGAGCTTCTTGAGTTAATTGAGCCGTATCGCAAAGATTAGTGGCACTAGAAAGAAAAGAATTAGCATTTTTATAACAAGCAAACATCCCACTGTCGATGCTAAAACATTGATCAAATTGAGTCTGAGTATATTGGCAATCCTCTGGTTTGGTTATTGGTGTTGGTTCTTGAGTGGTCGTATTTCCAGCACCAGTACCTTCATCTGATTGTCCGCCGCCTGCACCACCGCCTGCACCACCGCCTGCACCACCTGAAGAGTTACCAGCACCAGTTTCATTTTCACTAGAACCAGGTTCTGTCAGTTGGAAGGAGATGCCACTCAATTTGCCTTCCAAAACTTTGTCGACAAAACTGACAATGGCCCAAGAAGCAGCAATGATAATCAAACCGATAACCACACCTAAAATTTGATTTTTTGCTTGAGTTGCTTTTTCTGCGTCTCCGCCACTGGTGATATATTTATAACCGGCAAAAATCACAAACCCAGTAGCCACTACACTAGCGAGCATTAATAAAATGTTAAAAACATTTTGGGTTAAACTGGCTAAATTAGTTGGCCCAAGATTGGGAAGATTGAGTTTGATGGGGGTAACTGAAGTGGCTGAAGAGCTAGAGCTTGATGTCTCTGCGGCAAAAACTAAAGTGGCGAAAGAAAAAAGCATGACTAAGAAAAATCCTAAAAATAAAAGATTTAATATTTTGCCAGAATCCAGTCTTTTGTTATTTAATACTTTTTTCTGATTCATCAAAATAAAAACTGACTAAGGCCCAGTTAATGAGCCTGTACTTTCAGTACTAGCACCAAGTCGACTTAAAACAAAACTGACAATGGCCCAAGCAGCAATGATAATTATTAGGCCAATAATGGCATTGGTAATAGTTTTTTTGGCATTTTCTGCTGTTTCACCGCCAGCAGAAATAATATATTGATAACCCCCCCAGATAATATAAAAGACAGCTACCACTCCAGATAAGGCAAATAATAAATCAAGAATAGTGCTGATTAAACCAGGTGAGCCCTCAACAGAAAAATTTTTTAAGGATTGAGGAATAAAACTTTCACTATTAAGCGCAAGAGCTAAAGAAAAAAGATATTTTTTTGGGCGGATAAAAGAAAAAAACCGGTCCATATTTTAATTTGTATTTAGATATTGCCGCTAGGAAGCTGTTCTGAACCATATTCCTGGCCGGTCAGACGATTCCAGACAAAATTGACTAAAGCAAAGGCAATGATAATAATTATTAGGCCAATAATGGCATTGGTAATAGTTTTTTTGGCATTTTCTGCTGTCTCGCCACCGCCAGAAGTTATATAGGTGTAACCACCCCAGATAAGATAGAAAACAGCTACCACCCCAGCCAATCCAAAAGCAGCAGAAAGAATAATGCGGACGTAGTCAGCAAGATCATTAGTTTGGAAATTAGTGGGGATAAATTCATCCATAAATTCATTCATAGAAATTTGGGCTAAAGGCACTAAAGCCAAATAAGTCATTTTGGAACGAAGAGAAGTAAAAAATTTTTTCATGTTTTTGATATTATTTTTTAAATCTTATTTTCTCAATCATTATATCTAGTTTTTAAAATTTTGCCAAATTTTTATCCACAATCTGACCTAAGGCATAGGAACAGAAGGATTGACAAGACGAATGACTAACCAAATAATGGCTCGAGCCAAGACAATAAGAGCAATGCCCACAATCGCCCAAAGAATAGTTTTTTTCCCTTGCTCGATTCTTGCCGCATCTCCTCCAGCTGTAATCATTACATAGCCGCCCCAAATAATCATCAGCACTGCTGCTACTCCAGCTAGAACCAAAAGCCAACTTATGCCATTAGTCAAAAGATTACACAGGGCAATGAAGAAACCATTTTCATCTCCAGTTTGATCAAGTGGAGCACAACCATTGGACCAAAGATCCCTTAAACTTGTAGCTAAATAAATTACATTATTCATAAATTCATAATCCAAATAGACTAGGATTTCCTCCCAGGCTAGATAAAATAAAGATAACTATTGCCTTAGCTAAAATCACTGCTGCTAAACCGACAATGATCCAAGTTAAATTAGTTTTGGCTTTTTGCATTTGTTCAGGAGAGCCACCTGAAGTCATATATTGATAGCCAGCAATAATGACGGCAATAGTGGCAATGACTAAAACCCACGAAAATAAAAAATTTAAAATATTACCTGCTCTTTTAAACAGTTCTTCAATTTGAGCAAAACAGGCTGACGGTATAGAAATTAATCCTAAACTTAAGATCAAATTAATAATTTTTTTCATGTTTGAAAGTGAAAAACCTTTAGCAAATTGGCGTCAATTGCTCCTAAAATAACAGTTGCCAAAAGGATCATAATTAGTCCTATAATTGTGCCTAAAATTATATCTTTACCTGCAGTCACTCTAGCTGCATCACCTCCAGAAAAAATAATCAAAATTCCTCCGTAAACAAACATAAAAACTGCTCCTAAAATTGAGATAGGAATTATCTGATGTTGAAAAACTTGAGAGACATAGGTATAAAAAGGACCAGTATTTAAATCAGTCATTTTTATTTAGATTCAGAAATTAGTTGATTAATGTTGCTGGCTGCTTGATCTAAACTTTCTTTGGGATAAATCAAGCCCTTAGAAACATTATCAATCGCTTCTTTAACAAATTGATCAAATTCATCAGGAAATTTTGCTTTATAAATTGTTTGGGCAAAATTGACCTGCACTGTCCAGGCTTCAGCTGCTCCCTTGGCTTTACGCCAATCTTTAGATGAAGAAGTAGTTTGTTTTTTGACGTACTTGGAGTCAAATTTCTGTGCTATTTGACCGGCTAGTTTCCAAGCCATGACCACATCTTTAGTATCTCGAGTGATACCCAAGGCATAAATCTTGCCATAAACTGTAGGGTTTTCTGTATCAGTGATTTGGGGCAGTAGTGCTCCAGCCACTTGCAAATTGGGATTTAAATAGCGAATTTTATCTAATCTTTCGGGATAATCTATAATCATAGCCACATTGCCTTTAGCCAATTCTTTCCAGGCAGTATCAAAATTATCATTAAAACTATAATTTTGACTTCTCGGATAAGAAAAAGAGGAATAAAAATCCAAAGCCTTGGCTCCGGGATAAATTAAATCTCCATTTTCATTTTTGATAGGTAAATTGAAAAGAGCTAATGGTTCAGCTGATTGGGCATTGGAAATCTTGGTGCCATTTTGAAGCATTAGAGAATAAAGCGTATCTTGAGCTGCTGGATTATTAGAAGCCGTACCCAAGGCTAAGCCAGAACGAGTAACATTGCCTGAAGCATCTTTGACAGTTAAGATGCGTGCCATTTTGACAAAGTCGTCCCAATAGACAGGAATGTGATTATAGGAAAGATTATTTTTTTGCAATTCTTTTCTGGCATCATAAAGCATTTTAGAATTATAGATGATGATCGGCGTGGAGACTCGATAGGGATAACCATAGATTTTATCATCCCAAGCCAGAATTTGAGTTACAGGAACATAATTATTTTCTAAAATTTTGACATCGCAATATAGGGCTTTATCTTTTTTAACTTCTTTAACACAAGGGGCAAATATTTCTTTATGTTTAATTAAAAAATCATGATTTATCATGACCACATCTGGTCCTTGGTGCGTGGCTAAGGTATTCAAGAGATCTTTTTCCAGATTAGCCGCGTTTTTTTCCTCAACCGTGACATCTACCTTTTGTTTTTGAGAAAAAAGTTGAATTTCACTTCTAAAATTGGTCTCTTTGTAATCAACCAACCAAACTTTAAGTACAGTTTTCGCTGTTTGAGCTTTGCGACAAGAAAGCCCTAAAACAGAAAAAGTTGCTAAGAAAGAAAGAAAAATTAAAAAAATGACAATGCGAAGATTTTTCATGCTTTTATTTTAGCACTAGTTTTCTAGTTAGCAAAACTGTTGATAAAAAATAAATTAGAACTTAATTCTTAAAAATAAAAAGTCAATTTATTGACCTTCAACCCTAATGGTTCTTGTTTTTGATCTTTCTTGTTTGGGTAAGATTATGCGCAAAATTCCATTGGCAATAGAAGCCCTAGCTCGGTCAGGATCAACTTGCACTGGTAAGATGTAAGAACGAGAAAAAGATCCCCAATAGCATTCTTGGACCAAAAATTCCGCATCCTTTAAATTGAGCTCTCTTCTGCGTTGTCCTTCAATAGATAGGACATCGTCAGTAACCGAAATAGAGAGATCTTCTTTTTTCACGCCAGCAATCGGAGCTTCAATAATTAAAGCTTCAGGAGTTTGAAAAACATCAATGGCTAATTGACCATCATAATCTTGAGGAACAGCTTCGGTTAATTCGAAAGAATTATCTCTTTTGAAGATTTGTCCTAGACCTTTGGGCTCATTCATTTTCGCCTCCTTTTTGCTTAAATTTATTCTAACATAAAAATTTAAACTATTTTAACAGAGGAGAAGTTAAATTGTGGAATTTTCTGGGGATAAAAACAAAAATAAATCAAGTTAAAAATAAAAGAATGATATCAAAAGAAGTGTTAATTAATTTATTTTTTCCTAAATTCTGTTTTGGTTGTTTTAAAGAAGGAGAATATCTTTGTTCAGATTGTTTAAAGAAGATTTCTAAAGAAGAATTGTCTTGCCCGATTTGTCGCAGAGTAAATTTTAAGGGTATTTTTTGCCCATCCCATCAAAGATATTCTAAACTGGAAGGGCTTTTGTTTTATTCTAATTTTAGTGAATTGCCTCAAAAACTCGTTTACGGTTTGAAATATGAAGGTTTAAAAGATATTGGTAAACTCATGGCAAATCTCATGTCTGAAAGGTTAAAGGAACATTTTTTATTTCAAGATAAAGATAGGATTATTCTTTGTCCGCTTCCTTTATATTGGTTAAAAAAATTAAAACGTGGCTTTAATCAGGCAGAAGTTTTGACTAGAAACATTGGTCAAAATTTAAATTTAGAAATATTAAACTTACTCTTACGCATCAAAAATACCCAATCTCAGACTCAATTAGAAAAAATTGAACGTCAGAAGAATGTAGCCAATGCTTTTTTCTTAAGTCAGAAAATAAATCCTGATCAAATTAGAGATAAAATAATAATTTTAATTGATGATGTTTATACCACTGGCTATACCTTGAACGCTGCAGCCAAAGAATTGAAAAAATTAAAACCCAAAAGCATTTGGGGTTTAGTCTTTGCTAAAGATTAAGTAATGACAAAAACCTAATTTTTTGCTATAATAAATAATAGATATAAAAAGGAGAAAAATGAAAAAAGATCTCTTAGCTGGCTCATTAATCCTCATAATTGTAGTAATTGGTTTAATTTATATCTTTTCGAGAAACCCTAGCTCATCTCAAACTACACCTAGTTCTTCTCCCACTAGTTCAAGTAGCCAAAATCAATCTTCAAAAGATACTGCCAATCAAGGTGGCACAAAAACAGCCGCTTTAAGCGCTAAAGAATATCTAGAAAAAGCCCTAACTGCCTATCAAGAAAAAAATTTTTCAGAAGCCTTGAGTTATCTAGCGCAATCAATTGCCAAGACTCCTTCAGCTGAGGCTTATAATTTATGGGGGAATATTTTACGTGATCAAGGAAAAAGAAACGAAGCCAAAGAAAAATATCAAAAAGCCATTAGTTTGGATTCACATTGGGTTGCTGCTTATCTAAACTTAGCTGCTATATACCAAGATGAAAACAATTTTGATGCTGCAAAAAAGACTTTAGAGGATGGTTTATCTGCTAATCCTGGCAATACAGATTTACAAAATGCTTTGGATATCTTAAATTTATCACCTACTAATAGTGGTTAAAAAATTATTATGTTTACGTATAAAGAAACGGAGAGAAAAAAGAATATCAATTTCAAGTTCAGATCAGCCAACCCAATTTTTTCTCAATTTAATTTTATTTTAATTTTTCTTTCTATTCTTTGTTTATTTTTTTCTTTTATCCCCAAAGCTACCAAAGCTGCTAGTTATGATCCTTATAACGTAATCTCTAATAGCGTTTTTACTAATAAAACCAGCATGACTGCGGCTCAAATTGAGTCTTTTTTGCAGTCTCACGGTAGTGTTTTTACTAACTATACTATCCCTGAATATATCACTGTTCCTTACCCCTATACCGACACTAAAGGTAATCATGTTTGGGCCAGCGTTTCTGTCCGACAAATTAATGCTGGCTGTGACGGTGTTAATTGTTACACCAAACAAATGTGGAACAAAAAAGTTTCCCAGTTAATTTATGAAGAATGCCAAGAGCACGACATTAATCCTCAGTTAATGTTGGTGATGATCCAGAAAGAATCAAGTGCCATTACTCAGAATAACATTGGTAATGCCACCAAGGCTTGGATGCTTGGCTATGGCTACAACGAGACTATGGCTGTTTATGGCTATAGTAAAACTGAAGCTAAAAATAGAGCGATTGCTTACGGCGGAGCGGGGCAACAAATCGCGAGAGCCACAATGTGGTTAAGATTATATTATAATTCAGCTTTACGGGGGCCGATTGGCGCCACTTGCGATGGAGCGTCAATGAATGCTGCCAATGCCGCCAGCCAAGTATTATATCTTTATACTCCTCATTCGCAGTATAATGTTTGGCTTTTAATGCAGAACTGGTTTTCTGGCGGTAGCGTCAATTATCCTTTTGGCCCGATA
>Ga0172362_10000189_pt1 | contig 46065 bp, 40 predicted proteins | sample LakKivs1_kivu2a2_FD_114534 | JGI IMG/M metagenome (GOLD analysis project Ga0172362, IMG submission 114534) | Sediment microbial communities from Lake Kivu, Rwanda - Sediment s1_kivu2a2 | ecosystem: Environmental > Aquatic > Freshwater > Lake > Sediment | place: Rwanda: Western Province, Lake... | reverse complement strand
CGGGCGAAGAAATCAACATTTTGCGCTATGGACAGCTCGGAGTAGAGGGCGGGCAGCTGCGGCATGTAGCCGATGTGCCGCGCCAGCTTTCGCGATGGTAAATGCCCCATGGTGCGGATTGTGCCTGACTTCGGCTTTATCAATCCGACCAGCATCCTTATGAACGTGGTCTTCCCCGACCCGTTAGGGCCGAGCACTCCGAAGCTGATTCCGCGGGGTATCTCTATCGATACGTTATCGACGGCCTTGATCTTGCGGTAGTTGTAGGAGGCGTTCTTTGTCTGGATGGCCGGCTTCGGTACTTTTTGCGTTGTCACCATCGATTTTTCTCCGCTGTGTGTCTTATAGAGGTAAATAGATGTTTGGTTAATTATAGTGATATGGGATGCACTTGCCAATAGGCAGATTAGTTACCCCCTGCTATCACCCTTGAAAGGGGGAAATAAGTCACATTGTACAGCCGCGGCGATTTTAGCCAGCTCGGCTTAAAGCTGTGCTCTCAACCCCCTTTATCCCCCACTCTTGGGGGAATTTTTATTTTGAATCTCTTTCCCTCTTACTCCCTTCCCTCAAGGAAGGGAGGACTTACCTCAGCTACCCCCTCTCTTCAAGAGGTGACTGACTTCGCGGCTTCTTGAACTGCCCTCTCTTTAACAAAGAGAGGGACTGCAGGGTGAGTTCGTACAAGTTCCCCCTCTTTTTAGAAGAGGGGGTTAGGGGGAGATAGCTTTAAAAAAACATTTCCCTCTTCCTCTGCAGGGAGAGGGTTAGGGTGAGGGCATGCGCGCCGCAGCTTAAGAGAAAAAGTGATAGAAAATTCTTCCGATAGCACTTATCACGAAAGGATTGCGTATGGGGGACCAGCAGGGGGTTCGGAAAACAGCTTCCACCCAAACCTCAAGCACTTGACGGGATATACCCTTTTTCAATAGAATTGTAGAGGTTTGCCTTTTGCATTAAACGACTAGGAGCGACGATTTGGATTTCTCATTTACCCCTGAGGAAGAAGCATTCAGACAAGAGGTTCGCGATTTCATAAAAAAGGAGCTGCCGCGAAAATACGAGAGAGCTGTGATCCACGGCGGCGAGACCGAGGAACAGTGGGAGTTCACTAAACAGTTCACGCGCAAGATCGGTGCCAAGGGGTGGATAGCCACGCTCTGGCCCAAGAAGTACGGCGGGCTCGAGGGCACCGAAATGCAGTACCTCATCTTCAACGAGGAGATGGCTTATGCACGGGCGCCGCGCATGGACCAGGGCGGCAGCGGTATAGTCGGCCCGACGATACTGTTCCATGGCACCGAGGCGCAAAAGGACAAGTTCCTTCCGCCTATCGCGCACGGCGAGGTCATGTGGATTCAGTGCTTCTCCGAACCTAACTTCGGCTCTGATTCCGGTGGTATACAGACCAGCGCCGTCGAGGATGGCGACCACTATGTTATTAACGGCCAGAAGATATGGATAAGCTTCGGATTACACGGCGATCTGTGCTACATGACCACGAGGACCGATACTACAGTCAAGAAACACAAGGGCATCAGCTTCTTTCTCATCGATATGAAAACACCGGGTATAGAGGTGCGCCCGATTACGAATATGGTGGGAGCTCCCGGCTTCTGCGAAGTCTATTTCGACAACGTGCGTGTTCCCAAGGAGAATATGCTCGGACCCAAGAACGGCGGCTGGCTTATCATGATGACCATACTCGGTTTCGAGAGGGGCACGCTGGCGGCCATAGGCGGGGGGTCGCGGCGCGCTCTGGATGATCTCGTCGATTTCGTCAAGAATACAAGCTACGGCGGCCGGCCGCTGGCCAAGGATCCGATAGTGCGGCAGAGGATCGCTGATTTGGCAATAGAGGTCTATGCCTCTCGCCTGCTTGCTTACAGGGTCATATGGATGATCACGAAAGGTTTGATTCCGCACTACCAGGCATCCATCGCCAAAGTTTTCGGCGATGAGGTCTATTTCAAGCTGGCCAAGGTGGCTACAGAGACAATGGGGCTCTACGGCTCGCTGGCCTGGCACGCCCCCATGGCGCCGATGGATGGTTACATGACTGGGAACTATCTTAATAACCTGGGATGCCTGTTCGCGGGGGGCACACCTGAGATACAGCGCAACATCCTGGCGACGGCGGGGCTGGGGCTGCCGAGAGGCTAATGTACTGAGAGTGATTCCGATACAGGTATCGGATTAGATTTAACTCTAATTTAAAAATATCGAAGGAGGAGTGTTAATGGAGTTAGGACTGAAGGGGAAGAACGTAATTGTGACCGGCGGAGCGTCCAACATCGGACGTGGTATCGTTCTGGCTTTCGCCAAAGAGGGCTGCAAGATAATGATAGCGGACCTCGATGAGAAACAGGCTCAGAAGGTAGCCGCCAAGGCCAAGGAGTTGGGGAGTCCCAAAGTAGTAGTAGCGAAAACGGATGTGACCAAGCTGGATCAGGTACAGGCTATGGTCGACAAGACAATTGCGGAGTTGGGATCGCTTGATATCCATATCAATAACGTAGGATGGGATATACAGCAGCTCTTCGTCGATACCACACCTGATTTCTGGGACAAGATTATTGCCATCAACTATCGCAGCGTGCTGAATTGTACTAAGACCGTATTGGGCCCTATGATAAAACAGGGCAAGGGCGTTATTGTTTCCACCGGTTCCGATGCAGGTCGCGTCGGAGAGTTCAAAGAGGCCGTATATGCTGGGACCAAGGGTGGCGTTATCGCCTTCACTAAGGCGATTGCGCGCGAGACCGGCAAGTTCGGCATCAGGCTCAATGTCGTATGCCCAGGCCTTACGCTGCCCGCCACTGCGGACGAGTATGGCGATGATACCGGCTGGAAGATGTCACGCGGCTTTTTCACCGATGAAGTAGTTGCGAAGATAGCTAAGAACTATCCGTTGCGCAGGGTCGGAACCGCACAGGATATCGCAAATGCGATGGTATTCCTTGCATCCGATGCTGCAAGCTTCATCACAGGCCAGACGCTGAGCGTCAGCGGCGGCTATTCCATGATGTAATTCAAGATTGTAGAGACGCTGGAATCGGGTGCACCTCACTAGAGATGCACCCGATTTTTTATAGCGATGAAGTAAACTCACCCTACCCCTCCTCTTTAGCAAAGAGAGGGTAGCGCTCCCTCGCCTTTCCAGCTGCGGCGGCTCTAGCCAACTCGGCTCAAAGCTCTGCTCTCAACCCCCTTTATCCCCCACTCTTGGGGGAACTTTTATTTGGGGGACACCCCCAAAAATCCCCCGGCAGGAGATGATTCTCCTGCATCTCTGTAGATAGCTAACCCCTCTCTTCGAGAGGTGGCTGTAATAAGGCCGTTTAATGCTAACCGTCATTCCGGCGCAGGCCGGAATCCACCTTTATAATTATTCTCAGACCCACCGCGTAGGGCGAATATTGTATTCGCTCTTTCTGTCCCCAGTAGCAGCACGGCGTGCCGTGCCCGTTGAGTTCCCCCTCTTTTTAGAAGAGGGGGTAAGGGGGAGATAGCTCTAAAAACATCTCCCTCGCCCTCCGCAGGGAGAGGGTTAGGGTAAAGGCAATAAGCTGTACAGCTGTATAAGGCATGGTATCCTCTATCCCTTAATTCCCCCAACGTATGGGGGATTAGCAGGGGTCGGAAGATATCATCCAACTATACATTAAAAAAGAAACTAAGAGATTTTTCCCCATAAGTCGTTATATCGAATCTAGCTCCCTATCTGGACAGACATGCTATTGAACTGTCCAAAAAAGTATGATATATTGTAAAATGCTACGTCTGTGGCTAGCTAAAACTATGAGTGTGGAGTACGAAGAATGAAAGTATGGTCGAGAGGTCTAGGGAAACAGGCACTGTTTGCTGACTGGTTTAAGAGCGATATAAAGGTAGAGGGTCGTACTTTAGTAGCTGAAGGCATAGTGCGCGACAAAGGCATCATCTGGGATTGCAAATTCTTCTTTGAGAAGGACGATGTGCCTGGCCTTCTGCATATGCTATTTTCCGGTCCGGTTGTCAGACACTTCTTCAAGAACTTCAAATATATCTTGAGCTTCTTCTACCAGCGCATAATCAAGCGTTCGGCCGGCAAAGAGAAACCCAAGAAGGAAGTTGCTCCGGCTGATGAGGAAACCTCCGCAGCTACAGCAACGAAGTAACGGATTAGGATCACTGGTCGAAATTATCGAGAAGGTAGGTATGTGATATGAGGTTCTGGTCAAAGGGTTTAGGAGAGAGACAGTTAGTTATCGATCTGAGCCGCAGTAATATAACATCTGAGCCGAATAATGAAGTTATGATACGAGGTATCATAGTAGAGCCGGTCAAATGGAACTACGAAGTGACGCTGTACGATATCGATGTGCGCGGCATACTAAGAGTTGCATTTACATGGCAGGCGCTGGTTTTCTTCTCAAAAAACATCGGCGGCTTGTTCAAATTCTTCACTAGATTGTTCAAGCATGACTTGGGCAATAAAGAATATTTAGAGAAGTGCAAGGAAGAGAAGGCCAAGGCCGACGCCAAGAAAGCAGCACAGGCGCAGACAACCACAACGACTGCTTAATAATAATATTATACGCAAGAATAATAAGAGGGTATGCTTAATATTGAGCATACCCTCTTTATTCATTTATAGCATCATTAGCCATCGGTCTCTAGGACTGTCCGCGCCGCAGACCTACAGATGCCAGTACTGACATTATAACAACGAATGCGGCGAGTATTCCTATATCTGTGCCCAAACTGAAAAGTATCTTTCCCCCAGTAATTTCGAAAGAGATAAGTGTTGGCTCGGTATACATGATATTGCGCATGCCGTCTACGCCGTATGTGAGGGGCAGGAATTTACCTATCCACTGTAAGGCTGTGTTCATCTGATTGATGGGAAAGGCGACACCGCAGAGGAATATCTGTGGCACGATGATGAGCGGGATGAACTGCACCATCTGAAACTCGTTCTTGGCGAAAGCAGAGGCAAAGATACCCAGACAAACCGCCATAACCACTATCAGGATAAGAAAGATAAATATCTGCCACAGCCCGCTGGCGTAGTTGACATTTAATGCATATATGGTGAAGAGTAGTATGATAAAGACCTGGGCTATTGCGAAGATGAAGAAGCCGCAGATATATCCCAGGACCATATCGAGGCGGGAGACAGGCGAGGCCATTAGACGCTCCAGCGTCCCCTGAGAACGCTCGCGCAGGAAGCTGATGCCGGTGAGCAGGAAGGTAAAGAACAGGGACATGGTGACGATCAGCGCCGGCGCTAATCTGTTAAGCATGTTAGGGTCGTTGGGGTTTTTAGGAATGGCGTATGTGATCAGCGACATGACCACGATAGGCACTATAACTATAAGGGCAATGGTGCGTCTATCCCGGATGAGCTGGCGTATGACCCTCAACGCCATTGCGGTGACATTATTTACCGACATGTTTTCCCTCCTTTCGCTGGACGAAGTAAAGGAAGGCATCTTCAAGTGAGGACTCGTGGGAGCCGGCAGCTTGTCTGAGCTCGTCGGGACTGCCTACGGCGATGACTTTGCCCTCTCTGAGAAAAGCCAGGCTGTCGCAGTGAGCGGCGTCGTCCATGGTATGGCTGGATATGATGATGGTGACGCCTTTCTCCGTCAGGCTCCTGAAATATTCCCAGAACTTCACGCGCAGTGCCGGATCGACGCCTACGGTTGGTTCATCGAGGAATAGCAGTTTCGGTCGATGTACGATGGCGCAGGCCAGGCTGACACGCTGTTTCATGCCACCGCTGAGCTTAGCGATAGAATCTTTGCGGCGGGGCCACAGGCCGACCATAGTTATGGCTTCTTTGACCAGTTTTTGACGCTGTGCCTTATTCTTAATCCCGTAGATACGGGCGAAGAAATCCACGTTCTGTCTTATAGATAGCTCCGAATAGAGGGCGGGCAGCTGCGGCATGTAACCAACATAACGGGCGAGCTTACGTGATGGCGCACGGCCGAGGGTGCGAACGAACCCTGATTTGGGTTTGATCAGACCAACCAGCATCCTGATGAAGGTGGTCTTACCCGAACCATTGGGACCGAGCACGCCGAAACTTATCCCCCGGGGTATCTCTATCGAAACATTGTCCACGGCTTTGATTTTGCGGTAATTGAAGGAAGCGTTTTTTGTTTTGATGGCCGGCTTAGAACATTTTTCCGCTGTAACCATGATATTCCTCCGCAGGTCGTCTTTGCGAGGTAGATGAATGTTTGTTTATTATAGTGGTACGGAATTTTCTTGCCAATAGTTGAGATGGTGACCTCCTGCCATCCCCCTTGAAAGGGGGAAACACGTCACATTGTACAGCTGCGTCGGCTCCAGCCAGCTCGGCTTAAAGCTCTTCTCTCAACCCCCTTTATCCCCCACTCTTGGGGGAATTTTTTTATGAATCTCCTTCCCTCTTACTCCCTTCCCTCAAGGCAGGGAGAACTTACTCTTGCTAACCCTTCTAATCGAAGTGGCTGTAATCGAGGCTCCCTTAGCTATCCTCTCTTTATTAAAGAGAGGGACTGCAGGGTGAGTTCGCACAAGTTCCCCCTCTTTTTAGAAGAGGGGGTAAGGGGGAGTTACTTTAAAATTACTTCCCTCTCCCTCCGCAGGGAGAGGGTCAGGGTGAGGGTCTCTAGCACTTGGCAAACGCTGGTCTATCGTTTACTATTATGTATAGCCCTGATATGAGTTATCGTAGATGATCTTCCACCTAGCTGTTTATATCGTGTGCGCCGCGGTGCTGGCCGTGATATTCGCCCTCTTTGAGATACAGATAGAGGGCAAGGACGGCTGGGCCGCCAAGCTCCCCTGCTGGCGCAAGGAGAAGGGGCTTCTCGTCAAGCTTTCCGGCGGCCGTCCAATAACGGGATACCACATCGTCATGATCACCTTTGTCATACTCATGTTCCATTTCCCGTTCCTGTTCGCCGAGTGGACGCTGGCGACGGAGTTCCTCATCTTGGGCCTGATGTTCGAGACGTTTTTACTCGAGGACTTCCTCTGGTTCGTGTTCAATCCTGCCTTCGGCATAAAGCGGTTCAAGAAGGGGCAGATCTGGTGGCATAAGGAGTGGTGGGGACCTGTGCCGAGCTTATATTACTTGATGCTTGCGGCCTGCGTTCTATTTATTGTACTCAGTCAGCTTATTGATGGAAAGGAATTGTGATGTTGAAGGTAACAGCCCAGGGAATCGATGAACTAAAGAAGATACTGGAGCAGATGCAGTGTTCCGGCTGCGGCGAGGACCATGCACACGGTGAATCCTGTTGTGGCGATGAGCAATCTTTGGGCGAATCTGCCTGCGACAGCCATTGCGGCTGCGGGTGCGATATGCACGCCGATTCCGACAGCGTTTGCGATATGAGTCAGATCGCCTTAAGGCTCGTCGTCATGGGGGATCAGGGATTCGGCTTAATCCCAGATATATTCCGTGATGGCGATCATGCTATAGAGCACGATGGCGCTAAGGTGCTGCTTGTAGACCCAGAGATCGCTCAGGTGGTGAAGGGTTTAACTCTCGATTGTGTGGACGTTCCCGGCGGCCGCGCGCTGACATTTATCCCGGCTAACTCCTAGCATCAGTCTGGGGGATATTGCTGGCGAGATGGATGGGGGGCTGGCGGTGGAACTTTGAAATATTGACAAAACAGGGAAATCTATAAATAATCAGAAGGCAGTTAATCCTCGCGGCAGGACCGGAATTTTCATTAAATATTAATAAGGAGGAACCATGAAAAAAGGCATAGGCAAGACCATTCAGGAAAAGCTCGATTTGCAGAAGGGCTTCAATCCGCCTGATATATCTGCGACCGCGCAATTCTCCGAGAGAAGAAGGAAGATGATAATCAACGACAGGCACAGGACGCCTACTCCATCCGCTACCGCGCAGTTCTCCGAGGTAAGAAGGAAGATGATAGTCGACAACAGGCACAGGGTTCCTCTCACAGCCGCTCAAGGGGCGCTTTCCGAAAGGGTCAGGAAGAACGTAGTCCTCATCAAACGCTGATAAACTGATAAATAAAAAGCCCGCCAGAACGGCGGGCTTTTTTTATTCATGTCGATCGTAATCTATTTTTCCAGGTAGATATCCCAGATGCAGGCGGGCTCGCTCGGGCTCTTGCGGGGCGGTAGCTTCACCGGCACCCACTTTATCTTGGGGTTGAACCAGTCGGCGGAGCGCTGGTTGTAAGGGATGCAGAGGCCTTCGCAGGCCTGCTTTAAGAGCTTTAGGTCGTGGTGTTTCTCAAAGTAATCGAGCGAGTGGCACTTTGTTATCGTATAGCGGCCGTGCTCCTTATCGATAAGCTCGCAGTCGATATGGAAGAGCCCTCCCAGTGAGGCGCTGGTCTGGATGTATTTCATCACCGACTCGACATCGGTTCCCGTGATGTTGAGCGCCTCGCGTGTGCGCCGCACCTCACCCTTGGTGCCGTCCTCCCATACTATGTTGTCGTATTCCCACGCCTTGGCGTCGCCGAAGGTCTTGCGCATGAGGGCCAGCCAGATGCCGTCGATGCCTAGGTAATCCTTGCATGCTGCCTGGTATAGGCGGACGAGCGTCTCCTTGGAAAAGTCAGTTAGCTTTATGTCCTTCTTGAACGGGCCGCTGTAGTCCTTGAGATTAGCCATTTTGTTTATTCCTCCTTATATGGGGGTGGTGTCGACGCTCCTATTTTATTATTATCGGAAGGGGAATGCAAAACCGTCTGTCGTGCGATGTTGTATCTGGACGCGTTTTGTGCAAGAATTTACTAATCAAAATGACAGAGCGTAGCGGGTGTTAGTCGAACTGAAGGTGCGTGACTTCGGCATCATAGAGGATATGAGCTGGAGCCTGGGCCCGGGTTTTAATGTGATAACCGGAGAAACCGGCGCCGGTAAGTCGCTGGTGGTCGATGCCATCGAGGCGCTGCTCCTGGGCAAGTTGGATGAGAGCGCCATCCGCCACGGCGCCGATGAGGCCCGTATCGAAGGCGTCTTCTCGCTCGATCGCAAGGTCGATTATTCCAGGCTCGCCGGCATCTTGAAAGATAACGGCATCGAGGTCGAGGATACGCTAGCGGTGAGTTGCGGGCTGAAGCGGCAGGGGCGTGGGGTGATAAGGATCAACGGGCAGGCGGTGACCAGAGGGCTGCTGCGCCAGGTCGGCGACCTGCTTATCGATATACACGGCCAGAGCGAGCACTTGTCGCTGCTAAATATCGATAACCACATCGATGTGCTCGATGCGTATGCCCATACGCTCGATATGCGCAACAGCTTTGCTGAAAAGGCAGCCGGGCTGCGCCAGGCGGAGCAGAAACTGAAGGCGCTCCTGGAGGCCCAGGAGAAGAGCGCACAGCGCGAGGAGTTCCTGCGCTTCCAGATCGATGAGATAAAGCAGTCGAAGCTGAAGGAGGGCGAGGAGGAGGCGCTGGCCAAGGAGCGCAGGGTGCTGTCCTCCACCGAGAAGCTCAAGGAATTAGCAGATGAAGCCTATGGCGTCATCTGCGGCGACGATTCCGCATCCGGCGGCTCGGCGCTGGAGCGCCTGAATGAGGCCGTACGCGCGCTGAAGAAATCGGTGGAGGTGGATTCTTCGCTGAAGCCCCAGCTCGACGCGTTGGAGGATATGACCTACCGCATGGAGGACGCGGCGCGGGAGATACGCTCGTACGGCGACGCGCTGGAGCACGATCCCAAGCGCCTGGAGGATATCGAGCTGCGCTTAGACCTGATCGGCAAACTGAAGAAGAAATACGGGCAGAGCCTGAGCGCGGTGCTCGATTATTTGAAGAAGGCCGAGGAGGAGTTGGAGACGATAACGCATTCCTCAGAGAAACAGGCCGAGCTAGAGAAGCTGCGTGCATCGCTACGGGATGAGATGGGCAAACTGGCCCTCAAGCTGTCTCAGGCGCGCTCGAAAGCGGCCAAGAAGCTCGTGGCCAGGGTCAAGGCTGAGCTTAAAGAGCTGAACATGTCGCAGGTCGTTTTCGATATCGCTATTGTGCAGGAGAAGGATAGCGATGGCATTCGCGGCGATGGCGGCGAGTGCTACAAGTTCAGCGATAAAGGTATAGATTTTGTAGAGTTTATGACATCGACCAACCCCGGCGAGCCGGTGCAGTCACTGGCTAAAATCGCCTCCACGGGCGAGATGTCGCGCTTTACCCTCGCGCTCAAGGGCGCCATCTCCGAGGCCGATGACATACCTATAATGATCTTCGACGAGATCGACATCGGCGTCGGCGGCAGGAGCGGCGAGGTCATCGGGCAGAAGCTATGGAATTTAGCCCGAAACCGGCAGGTTGTCTGCATCACGCACCTGCCCCAGATTGCGGCCTATGCCGACGCGCACCATGTGGTGCACAAGGAAACGAATAAGGGCCGGACGGTCAGCGTCATCGAGTCGGTCGATGGCGACGTTCGATTGAAGGAGATAGCCGTCATGCTGGCCGGGCCCAAACCCAATGACAGTTCTTTCAAAAGCGCAAAAGCATTTATTAAAAAAGCGGATGAGAGCAAGAGATCATCCCATAGAAGTCACTAAATGGCCCCTACTGGTTTCAATCGTGGTTTTCATTGACAATAAATCCTAAAAAAGTTACAATCATGCAATTACGCCTTTAAATATAAATACCAAGAAAATAGATGCTAGAGATAAGAGATAATTGATAGTGAATATTCTACCTGGTGCTCTCTGCACCGCGCTCCGGTTGATTACTGCAAATATCCGCTCCATCTAGGCAAACGAGGTGCGACAAGTGTTGGCAGTTGTATGTATTAAACAGGTACCTGACACCACGCAGGTGAAGACCGATCCAAAGACCGGCACCCTCATTCGAGAGGGCGTACCATTTATAGTAAACCCCTTCGATACCCACGCGCTGGAGGAAGGCCTCAAGCTCAAGGACAAGTACGGCCTGCGTGTGGTGGCCATATCGATGGGCCCTCCCAATACGGAAGTGACGCTTAAGAAAGCACTTTCGCTCGGGGTGGACGATGCTGTTCTATTGAGCGACCGCGTCTTCGGTGGGGCTGATACGCTGGCCACAAGCAAGGTCCTGGCCGAGGCCATTTCGAAGCTGTCGAAAGATGAAGAGGTCGGCGTTGTGCTATGCGGCAAGCAGAGCATCGATGGGGATACGGCCCAGGTGGGCCCCGGCATCGCGGCCAGGCTGCACTATTCGCAGCTGACGCTTGTCGATCAGATTCTGGATTTTGACCCCAAGGCTAAGAAGGTCAGGGTGCGGCGCAAGCTTGAAGGAAAACATGAGATCGTCGAAGCTCCTTTGCCCGCTGTAATCGCCGTGGTGCGCGAGATCAACCAGCCCAGGTACCCCACGGTGCCGATGAAGATAATGTCGCAGGACGCTCAGGTCAAGCTCTGGAACAACGCCGTGATGCAGCTGCCAGCGGAGCTCATCGGTTTGAATGGCTCCCCCACCCAGGTCAGAAAGATATTCTCCCCGGAGCGGGCCAAGGGGGAGATCCTCGGCGATGGAGTCAACGACCCAGGAGGTGCGGCCAACTTGCTGATAGATGCGCTGCTCAAGAAAGATGTCATTTCAATATAATTCTCAATCGAATGTAAAGTAATATGGACGAGAAAAAGAAGAAACTGAAGAAACCGCGTGGCGTAGCACAACTGATACCGGGCAAATGCATCGCGTGCGGCGCCCGCTGCCAGACCTCCTGCCCCAAGGAGGGCGTGGAGATGAATGAGAAGGGCGAGCCCGTTTTCAATGCCGCCCTCTGTATCGGCTGTGCCAAGTGCGTCAAGGTCTGCCCTTCCGGCGCCATAGAGATGTACCTGACGGATGAGGAGAAGAAGCTGCTCGCGGAGTGGGAGGCGCAGAGGGCCGCCGAGGGCGCTGCCCCCAAAGCGGAGGAGGGGGAGGAAGCCAAGGCTGCAGCCCATCCTAAACTGAAGGAATACAGCGGGGTCTGGGTCTTCGTTGAGCAGAGCGAAGGCAACGCGGCAGGTGTCTCCTGGGAGTTGCTGGGGGTCGGTGCCGAGCTGGCCAGGAAGCTGGGCGTTGAGCTGTGCGCCATCGTCATCGGCGACAAGGTGGAGCATCTCTGCCAGGAAGCGTTTTCCTACGGGGCGTCGAAGGCGTACCTCGTCGACGATCCCGTTTATAAGCACTATCGCACCGAATCTTATTACAAGGCTGTCTGCCATCTGATACGGAAGTATAAGCCCGAGATCGTGCTGGTGGGGGCTACCGGTCTGGGCCGCGACCTGGCCGGGGCGGTGGCCACAGATTTGCTCACTGGTCTCACGGCCGACTGCACAGGCCTCGCCATCGACGATAAGGGTTTCTTGCTACAGACGCGTCCGGCGTTCGGCGGCAATATCATGGCCACGATCATGACGGAGAAGACGAGGCCACAGATGTCCACCGTGCGTCCGCATGTGATGCCGATGCCTCCCTGCGATAAGGGACGCAAAGGAACGATCATCGTAGAGCCGTCTCCCGTTAAAGAGAACGATATCCTGGTCAAGGTGCTCCAGATAATCGAGGACAGCAGACAGGGGGCGGATGCCATAGATATCTCGGCTGCGGATATCATCGTCTCCGGCGGGCGCGGTATGCTCAGCAAGGAGAACTTCGGCATTCTGCAGGAGTTGGCCGACCAGTTGGGCGGAGTTGTCGGCTGCTCGCGTGCTGCGGTGGAGGCCGGCTATATGCCCGTGGAGCGGCAGGTGGGACAGACCGGCAAGACGGTACGGCCCAAGATATATATCGCCTGCGCCATAAGCGGTGCCATCCAGCACCTTGTGGGCATGCAGGACTCCGATGTGATAATAGCAGTGAACCGCGACCATCATGCCCCTATATTCGAGGTGGCGACATACGGCATCGTCGGCGACGTATTCCAGGTGATTCCGGCCATCACGAAGTGCCTCAAGGATTTAAAGAAACAGAAGGTGGCCTGCTAGATTAGTTGTATGATGCTTGTAAGGAGTATGTAGTGTCCGTAAACACAGTGATATTTCTGATAGTCTTCATAATCGCTGTGACGCTATTTGTCTGGAGCTGCTTCAGCCGTTTCCGTCTGGTTACCTTGGGAAAGCCCGATAACCGCTTCAGAGAGATAGACAGGCGCATATGGAATATGTTGTATTATCCCTTCTCACAGCGCTGTACTATCTCCCACAGCTACCGTTTCGGCATCAACCACGCCCTGCTCTTCTGGAGCTTCATGCTGCTGCTCATTGCCAACACCGAGTTCCTGCTCCACGGATTAGCTCCGAATACTATCTCATTGTCAAAACTTCCATCCGGTGTCTATCACGCGCTGGCCATGATCTTCGATATAGTATCGATCCTGGTGCTGATTGCCGTCGTCGCTGCTGTCATCAGGCGTCTGGCCTTCCCGCCAAAGTTCATCGAGGCCAGGAGCCGCGATGCCTTCGTGATTTTAGGCCTTATCGCAACTCTCATGATCGCATTCTTCTTTACCCACGGCGCCGAGCTCGCGCAGGGCGAGGATGCGGCGGTCGTAGCTGCCGCGTCTTACATGCCGATATCTAACTTCGTCGGCACCTCCATACTGGGCGGGTTGTCGGCCGGCGGAGCCGAGACCCTGGGCCGCGTCTTCTGGTGGATACACGCCATCACTTTATTGAGCTTCCTGAACTACCTGCCCTACAGCAAGCATATGCATATCCTTACATCTATTCCCAACTGTTTCTTCCGCAGCATCGACAAGGTGACCACCCAGCCGCGCGAGGAGTTCAAGAAGGGCAATGTTTACGGCGCCGAGCGCATCGATCAGTTCACATGGAAGGACCTCTTCGATTCGTATTCCTGCACCGAGTGCGGCCGCTGCTCCGACAACTGTCCCGCCTCAAATACAAACAAGCCGCTGCAGCCGCGGCTGGTGATACATGATATCAAGCTGAACCTCTTGAAGAACGGCCCCCTGCTGGTGAATAAGGAAGAACCGGTATTGCCGCTCATCGGGGAGCATCACGGCGGCAGCGTATCGGAGGAGGTGCTGTGGGAGTGCACCACCTGCGCTGCATGTATGGAGGTGTGTCCGGTATTTATCGAGCATGTTCCTAAGATAGTGAAGATGCGGCGGAATCTTGTTGAGATGAAATCCAAGTTCCCGCATGAGCTGCATAACTTCTTCGAGAACATCGAGGGACGCAGCAACCCGTGGGGCATCGCGCCGGAGAAACGCGCATCATGGATGCAGGAGGCGGGGGCGAAGCTCTTTGAGTCCGGAAAGACCGAGTATCTGGTCTATGTGGGCTGCGCCGGTTCCCTCGATTCCCGCAGCAAACAGGTGACGCTGGCCACTACTAAGGTGCTCAATGCGGCCGGCGTGTCGTGGGGCGTCCTGGGCAAGGACGAACTGTGCTGCGGCGACAGCCTGCGCCGTCTGGGCAACGAGTTCGTTTTCGAGGATATGGCAAAGAAGAACGTCAAGTTATTTAAAGATAAAGGGATCAAGAAGATAATCACGCAGTGTCCTCATTGTTATAGCACTCTCAAGAATGATTACCTCCAGTACGGCGCGGAGATCGAGGTCATGCATCATACCGAGTTCATCAACAGCCTTATAGAACAAGGCAGGCTCAAGCTGAACAGTGGTGCCAACCTGGGTAAGATCGTCTTTCACGATTCATGCTACCTGGGACGCTACAACTCGATTTATGATCAGCCGAGAAACGCCGTCGCTGCTGCGACGGGCCAAGATCCTGCTGAGATGGATAAGAACAGGGCGCGGGCCTTCTGCTGTGGTGGCGGAGGGGGACGCATGTGGCTGGAGGAGACCGTCGGGGAGAGGATTTATGTAGCCCGCACCGAGCAGGCTCTTAAGCAAGAGCCCAATACGATTTGCACCTGCTGCCCGTACTGCATGACCATGTTCGAGGATGGGCTCAAGGATAAGAAGGCCGAGGATAAGGTCAAGGTCATGGACCTTTCGGAGATCGTGGCTTCTGCTTTGAAAGAGGGCTAGTTTTAAAAATGGTACAATATATATTGGGAGCGAAATGATATCGGAGCTGTAACGGTAGCCCCGATAGATCGAGAGGGTTGTATGAAGGAGAAGGTAGAGGCAGCATTAAAGAAGATACGTCCATCGCTTCAGGCGGACGGTGGTGATGTTGAACTTATTGATGTAAAGAACGGCATCGTTAAGGTGCGGCTTCAGGGCGCGTGCAGCGGCTGCCCCATGGCGACAATGACTTTAAAACAGGGCATCACCAAGGTTATAAAGGAGGCTGTGCCAGAGGTTAAAGAGGTGATCTCCGTTTAGTTATGGCTGGTATATCAGTTATTTGCATTGCTGATTGAATTATTGTAAAATTTGGCTGTGTCTCTTGGAAAATAATTAAAAGCAGGGAGCGGAAAAGAATCCGCCCCCTTTTTTTAAGAGAAGTATGTGAATTAAATAACAATCCCGATTGTACGGCTAGGTTGCGATGAAGAGTAATATGAGTCACCTATCGTGCTTAGTCGTATTTGTTATAGGGTTGAAAGGAGGGTGAGGAAGGGAAGACAAGTACCAGAACGGTGCGGCAAGAGATTGCGAACAACTGGTAATTAATCGGTGTATAAAGTTATCTGGAAACTTTGAAATACTGAATGAAAGGAGAGCTTAATGCCATTTAAATCACCTAAAGAGATTGCAGAGCTGGCATGTTCTGCTGGTACTGCGAAGACTCAGCTACCATGGACAAAGATGCTGGTACTAGGCCTTCTCGCTGGCGCGTACATCGCTTTCGGCGCACAGCTTGCGGTGACGGCCTCTGCTGGCATAACCATAACTGGAGTGCAAAAACTTATCCTGGGTGCTGTGTTCCCTGTAGGACTGATGCTTGTGGTCATTGCAGGCTCAGAGCTTTTCACAGGCAACTGCGCTATACCGGTGATTTCATGCATGCATGGTAAGGCGAAGATCACAGGATTACTAAAAAACTGGCTCTTTGTCTACATCGGGAACTTTATCGGTGCCCTTATAGTCGCTTATTTTCTTGCGTATATGACAGGGTTGTTTACACAAGCCCCATGGCAAGATTATATAGGTGCTATTGCAACCAAGAAATGTTCTCTGGGCTGGGGCCAAGCATTCTTTCGTGGTGTAGGTTGTAACTGGCTGGTCTGTCTGGCAGTGTGGATGGCCATGGCTAGTGACAGCATCGGAGGCAAGATATGGGCTATCTGGTGGCCTATTATGGCCTTCGTTTGCATGGGTTATGAACACAGTGTTGCCAACATGTTCTTTGTACCAGCCGGTATTCTATCCGCTGGTACCGTTACTTGGTCGGATTTCATTGTAAAGAATCTCATCCCCGTTACTCTTGGCAATATAGTAGGTGCTGGTGTCTTTGTTGCCGGGATATACTGGTACGTATATCTTAGGACTCCCAAACAGAAGGTGCAGCAGCCACCGGCTGCAAAATAAGTGTGAAGCCTCTGCCATATCACTATGGCAGAGGCTTTTTTAAAGGAGGCAGGTTTTGGAAAGGGTATTGACCACCTGCGAATTTTGCGGGTGCGGTTGCAACTTTTACCTTGGGGTAGAAGACGGTAGGGTGGCCGCTGTTTATCCCAGCACATCTCACGCCGTAAGCCACGGCAAGCTGTGCATAAAGGGATGGCAGGGCCATGAATACATACACAGCCCGGAACGGCTGACGACGCCTCTTATCAAACAGGGCGATACGTTTAAGAAGGCGTCATGGGATGAAGCCTATAAGCTGATAGCAACAAAGCTTGATCAGATCAAGAAACAATCAGGCAGCGATTCCATCGCCGTTCTCACATCCGCTAAATGCACTAACGAAGAAAACTACCTGTTACAGAAGTTCACCCGTGCCGTTATCGGCACAAACAACATCGATCATTGCGCCCGTCTTTGACACTCTTCCACTGTGGCCGGTCTGGCCACAACGTTCGGAAGCGGCGCCATGACCAATTCGATCAACGAGATCAGCGGGGCAGAGGTAATCTTAGCAATCGGTTCCAACACTACAGAGCAGCACCCGCTGGTTTCACACCAGATAATCAAGGCCGTCAGAAAAGGCGCGAAGCTGATAGTAGCCGATCCAAGGAAAACTCAGGTGGCGAAACTAGCCGGGCTCTACATGAGCCTCAAACCGGGATCGGATGTAGCCCTGCTTAACGGGATGATGAACTACATCATCTCCGAGGGGTTGTACGATAAGCAATTCGTAGAGACGCGCACGGAGGGCTTCGAGGAGCTGAAGAAAGCGGTAGCTGACTGCACTCCTCAGAAGGCTTCTCAGATCACCGGCATACCCGCAGAGCAGATCATACAGGCAGCCAAAACGTATGCCGGAAGCAAGAAGAGCTCCATAATATATTGCATGGGAGTCACTCAGCATATAACCGGCGTTGATAACGTCATGTCATGTGCCAACCTGGCGATGCTGACCGGTAATGTAGGCAAGGAATCTACCGGAGTGAATCCGCTGCGTGGACAGAGCAATGTTCAGGGAGCCTGCGATATGGGCGGCCTGCCCAACGTGTTCACCGGATACCAGGCGGTAGCAACCGAAGAGCTTCGCAAGAAGTTCGAGGCTGCGTGGGGTGTGACACTGAACGCCAAGCCAGGCTTAACTGCGACGCAAATGATAGAGTGTGCTGCGGATGGCCGGGTTAAAGCGATGTATATCATGGGAGAGAATCCCATGATATCTGATCCTGACAGTAACCATACCGAGAAAACCTTGAAGAAGCTGGAATTCTTGGTAGTGCAAGATATTTTCTTAACAGAAACAGCTAAACTGGCTCATGTGGTCCTGCCAGGAGTTTCCCCTGCTGAGAAGGACGGAACCTTCAGTAATACAGAGAGAAGGGTACAGAGGATAAGGAAGGCGATCAATCCGGTTGGAAACAGCAAGCCGGACTGGCAGATCATATGTGAGCTTGCAACCCATTGCGGTTATAAGATGAGCTACGCGTCTCCTGAGGAAATCATGAAGGAGATTGCCAAATTAACGCCGTCGTACGGCGGCATAACCTACAGCCGGCTGGAGAACGGCGGACTGAGCTGGCCGTGCCCTACGCCGGAACATCCCGGGACTCCTTATCTGCATAAGGAAAAATTCTCGCGAGCCGGCGGTCTGGGCAAGTTCATGCCCATAACATACAAGCAACCTGCGGAACTTCCTGATAGCGAATATCCGTTCATGCTGACCACCGGACGTGTCGGATTCCACTATCACACTGGAACGATGACGAGGAAGGTCCCGGTGTTGAACAGGGAAGTACCCAAGAGCTATGTGGAGATAAGCAAGAGTGATGCCACCAAGCTCGGCATCAGAAACGGTGCCATGATAAAGGTGTCATCAAAAAGAGGACAGATACTGGTAAACGCCAAGGTCGTTGACACTATTCAGGAAGGGCTGGTATTCATTCCTTTCCACTTCGCAGAAGCTGCGGCCAATAAGCTTACCGCTGCCAATCTGGACCCGGTGGCCAAGATACCGGAATACAAGGTATGCGCGGTTAAGCTGGAGAGGAATTAGACCATGAGCGAAATGAAGATAATCACAAAAGAGAAGCTGGCCGATTTCCTTAAGGCCCTGAGCGGCGATCATGAAGTGATAGTGCCTGCCATCGAAAACGGCACCCTTGTTTTTGGGAATATGAGTTCCGTTAAGATGGAAACAAGTTTCAACGGGAGACCCCTGATTTCTCCCAAGGAATATTTCTTCCCGCAACGCGAGAAGATATTCACTTTTAATGCGAAGGATTCTAAAAACGTAGACGTTAAGGCTCATACGAATAACGAGAAGCGGGTCATATGGGGAGTGCGCCCCTGCGACCTGTACGGGCTTAAGACACTGGATACAATTTTCCTGACCAATTACGTAGATACCTATTACAAGGCGCGTCGGGATAACACCGTCATAATGGGGTTTAACTGCAACGAGCCGTGCGATACGTGTTTCTGCGATTCGTGCAACACAGGGCCTTTTGCTACCGAAGCCTTCGATCTTCTATTCACCGATCTTGGAGACAAGTACCTGGTGAACGTTGGCAGCAAGAAGGGCGAGAAAGCCATGTCTAAGAGCGCGAAGCTGTTCGGCGCGGCTTCTGCATCTGATAAAACCAAGGCTGGTGATCTGGAGAAGAAAAGCAAAAAGGCTTTCACACGCTCGGTTCGCTCCGTCGAAGCCAAGAAGAAGCTCCCGAGTTCGTGGGGGGATGCGCTCTGGCCTGAGGAGGCTCTGCCCTGCATCCTCTGCGGCGGATGTAACTACGTGTGTCCCACATGCCATTGTTTCAATATCGAAGATATAGTGGAAAGCGATAACATAAGCACAAGGGTTCGCTACTGGGACAGCTGCCAGCTTGGCGGGTTCACCCAGATGGCGGCGGAAAATACCAGGAACCACCAGTCGGAAAGGCTGCGGCAGAGGATATTCCATAAATATGTGTACACACCTGACAAGTATGGCGGGGTGCCCGGCTGCACAGGCTGCGGGCGCTGCATAGAGGTGTGTCCGGCCGAGATCGACATCACCCATATCCTGGGGAGGGTAACATCGAAATGACAGACAACATTTATGCTCCTCATTTGATAACTATAAAAAAGATACGTGACGAAGCCGAAAATATTAAGACATTCACCCTGGAGTTCAATGATCCGGCGATGCGTAAATCATTTGCCTATCGTCCCGGTCAGTTCGGTGAAGTAACCATATTCGGCGTAGGAGAGGCTCCTATATCCATCACATCGTCACCGTCGATGAAAGGCTACCTTGAATTGAGCGTGGCCGGCGTGGGCAAGGTCAGCCGCGCCATGCATCAGAAGAAGGTTGGCGATGTCATCGGTTTCAGGGGACCTTACGGCAACACCTTCCCGTTCGATGAGGTTGCCGGCAAGGACATCCTCTATGTGGCCGGCGGCATCGGACTGGCGCCTCTGCGCTCGCTGATCAATCAGATGTTCGCGGAGCGCAAGAAATTCAATAAGATAAGCATCCTCTATGGCTGCAGGTATCCTAAGATGATGTGCTTCCTGGATGACCTGGACAAATGGGGCAAAGTGCCTAACAGCGAAGTGCTGATGACTGTAGATACGGATCCCGAGAAATGCTGGAAAGCCAATATCGGGGTGGTCGGTTCGCTGCTGCCGAAGATTAAGCTGGACCTGAAGACTACAGTGGCCTTCGTATGCGGACCACCGATAATGATACATTTCGTTATCCTGGACCTACTGAAGATGGGATTTCCCGGAGACAGGATAATCACCACCATGGAGAGAAGGATGGAGTGCGGGCTGGGCAAGTGCGGCCACTGCAACATCGGTGAAAAATACGTCTGTTTTGACGGCCCGGTGTATTCTTACCAGCAGTTGAAGGAACTGGGCGAAGAGATCTAGATTCACAGCGATATTGTATGAGGGGGGTTGAATATGGCAGATGAACTTGGTTCCATAATCGCAAAAGCCATTCAGAACGAGGAGGATGCTAATCTTTTCTATGTCGATCTGGCAAAAAAGGTGAAGGACAAGGATGCAAAGCAGGCCCTTACTGATATGGCTGCGGAAGAGAAGAAGCACAAGGAGTTCCTCGTTTCTTATCGCGATGGGTCATTTAAAAAGTCGCTGACAATGGAAGAAACGGTTGATTATAAGGTTGCCGAGTATGTAGACAAACCGGATATCAAAGGCGACCTAAAAACAAAGGATGTATATCTCATCGCCGCCCATCGTGAACTCAATTCGCACAACTTCTACAAGGCGCTTGCGGGAAAGCAGCCCGCGGGCAAGGTGAAGGATATGCTGCTTACCATGGCTAAAGAGGAGCTCAAACACAAGGAAAAGGTTGAATACCTCTACTCGAACACGGCTTTCACTGAGACGTGGTGAGTAATAGGGGTATCAGTTAAGTCGATATCATAAAGTATAGAATTGGGAGGAAAAATGGTGGAAAAGCTGGAAGTACTGAAAAAAGCTACTGAGTACTGGGTTAAAGCTGATGTATTGCCGAAGGCTAATAAAGAACTACTCCAGAAATTAGAAAGTTTGTGCACCCTGAAGACATACGAAGCCGGGGCGATCATAGCTAAGGAAGGGAAAAAAGCTAACGATCTCTATTTGATCGCAGAAGGCACGGCGTCAATCATTGTAGGACTCGGGAAAACATACGAGCGTCAGATTCAAACCGCCTCTAGATTTGAACTTGTTGGCTGGTCGGCCGTGGTTCCACCATATTCTTACAAAGGTTCAGTTAGAGTTGAGAAGAAGCTAACCGCCCTGGTGTTTAACGGTCAGGCTTTGCGTGATTTGTCCTCTAACGATCCTGTCTTAGGCTGTATCATTTATCAATGGATCATCAGCGCCCTTTCACAGAGACTGCATAATGCGTTTCTACAGCTTACAAATGTTACGTAATTGTTCATCAGATGGATGATTCGGTAGGATAAATCAACAAGCCCGTCCGGGTTGGATATAACTTGTAACTCACTTCAATGGAGTATCGAAATGGGGGAAGCAATAGTGCTTCCCCCTTACTTTTTTATCGGGTAAAATGATTTGGAATAGGGTGATGGTGTTGGAATATGCATGAGCTGGCTATAACGCAGGGTCTTGTCGATCTCGTACTGGAACATGCCAGGAAGTCCGGGGCCAAGAAGGTGCTGAAGGTCAATGTAGTCGCCGGAGAGCTCAGCGGCTATGTAGATGAATGCATGCAGTTCTATTATGAGCAGATCAGCAAGGGCACTATTGCCGAAGACGCCAAGCTGTCGTTCAAAAGGATTCCTACCCAGGGCCGTTGCCGTGACTGTGGCCACGAGTTCATAATCGAGAAGTTAAACTGGATATGTCCGAAGTGTAACAAGAACAATGTTCAGCTTATAAAAGGCATGGAGCTGTTTGTGGAAAGCATTGAGGTGGACTGACATGAGGATAAAGGTGCTTAAAGATATACTCAGTGCCAACGACCGCATCGCGCTCGAGAACAGGGAACTGCTCGATAAGAAGGGTGTGCTGGCTATCAACGTTATGGCGTCCCCGGGAGCGGGCAAAACCAGCGTGATCCTGCAGACTATCAGCGGCCTTAAAAACAAAATCAGAATCGGGGTTATCGAGGGCGATGTCCAATCACGCATAGATGCGGACAGGATAGCTCAGGAGAATGTGCCCGTGTTTCAGATTAATACCTGTGGTGAGTGCCACCTTGATGCTAACATGGTGAAGCGAGCGCTTAAAGAGATGCCGCTAGACGATATCGATATCCTTTTTATCGAAAATATCGGCAACCTTATCTGCACCGCCGAGTTCAAGATTGGCACACATAAGAACCTCGTAATCGCCAGCATTCCGGAAGGCGATGACAAACCTTTTAAATACCCTCTGATGTTCACAGTCGCCGATGTAATCTTGGTGAACAAGATCGACCTCCTGCCCTACTCTAAATTCGACACAATAGCCTATCGAAAATCCGTCAAGGGGCTTAATGATAAAGTCGAGGTTATTGAGATATCCTGCGCTACGGGACAGGGGATCGATGAGTGGCTGGGATGGGTGCAGGGGCAGATAGGTAAATCATCGAACAAAAAAACTTAGGTTCTACTCGAACTTAGCGCCGCACTCGCCGCAGAACCGCGTACCGGCCGGGCTCTGTGCCCCGCACTTGGAACATTTCCTTAATCCAAGCAGCGCACCGCAGTTGTTGCAGAATTTGCCTGATCCTGATGGTTTCCCGCATTGCGGGCAAAGCGTTTGCTTGCTCTCTATCTCGCCGGTGAATACCTCAGCTTTAGAGGCCTTTGCCCTTATATCTGCCACCATCTTCTCGGCTTTGGCGGCTGCTACCTCGGTGCTCTCACGCGGCGCCTCTTCGACACAAAGCCCTTCCTGCTCATTCCAATCGTTCTCGCAGACGTATTTCTTACATCTGGGGCAGCGCTGAAAATGTCCCTTAGCTTCATTCTGAGCCAGTTCAAAGGCTTTCTCATGTTCCTTATGCCAGTCCGGGGTCATACCCTCAAATTTCTGACTGATAGCGTCGCTGCCGCGCTGCATACCGTAGCTAGCATTTGATAATCTCCCTCCGGTGACCTGGGAGGCAGCATCGACAAAGCTTCCTAATCCTTTGAAGAAACGCCCTTTCTTATAGGTCTTTGATTCGATAAAGCCTGTTTTATATCCTTCGCGGCAGAGATCGCAAAAGAATGTGAACTGGAACCCTGCGTCGGTGCTGTTATCCTCAAAATTGCTGGTGAAAGGTTGCAGACTCATGTTACCCCCTTATTTCAATGCTTTCCCGCATTTAATACATTTATTACCGATGGGTACCTGTTCGGTTTTGCATTTACGATTGGGACATATGATAGTCAATCGTGCGTTGCAGCTCTGGCAGTAATCCTCTAGAAAGTTTGCTTTGCCACACTTCGGACAGATGACTTCCAGAGACAGACCACAGTGGCTGCATTTGTTCCAGCCCTTTTCAATAGGAGACTGGCATTTTGGACACCTGAGTGGCCCCAGCGGATTCACCTTGCTGCATAGCGGGCAGACGGATGAGTCCGGCGGTATCAGCTTGTCGCAGTAACGGCAGGGATGCTTATATCCTGGCATAGGACCTCTCTTCGTCGCTATCTGTTATCTGATTTAAATTATATCTGCATCGGATAAGTGGTGCAAATAGCCGTTGTTTTGACTACCGATAATTTTTCAGCAAAAAATCATATCAATTGTACGCTTGACAAGATATATTGTGTGAGATAAAGTATTGCCCATCTGAGTGTTATTATTTTTCTTAATGGAGGTAGGCATGTTTACTTTATCATCCTCTGCATTCAGGAATAATGGTCAGATACCGGATAAATACACTATAGACGGAGCACGCATTTCACCACCATTGCAATGGAGCGGTGCGCCTCTGAACGCCAGGAGTTTTGCCGTAATTATGTTGGACCTTGATGTACCGCCGTCATATGGGGGTTTCTTCTTACACTGGGCTGTATATAATATCCCGTCAACACTCTACGAATTCAAAGAAGGTTCCTTGCCTAAAGGCGCCAAGTGGATACCTAATACCTATGCCACCTATGGCAATCATAAGCTTGGCTGTTATGGACCTCCGTGGCCAGTTGATAAGTCCCATAGATATGAATTTACTTTATATGCATTAAAGAAAGAAGATCTTGAATTGCCTAAAGATGCAATCTATGATCAGCTTAAGTCTGCAATCAAGGCTTCTACTATCGCTTCAGCAAAATTGGTCGGCGTTTTTGGTCCGGCGAAAACGCCTTTGTCTAAAGGCTAGAACTCTCCAGAGGATAGATAATGGTATAGACAAAAAATTAAAAAGTAGTATAATAATCGTCCATCAGTCATATTCTCTCTAGATGATACAATGTTATTCAAATGTTGGCTATAAATGGTGAGGAGGATTTGAAAATGTACAAAATAAGAGTGACAAAGCAGGATGCAGAGAAATTCTTAGCTGATGTTCCTGAAGATCGTTCGTTTTGGTGCAACGATGGGCGTGTATTCAGGAGCATGAGGGACTTGGCTATTGGATTGGAGAATATGTCTGATGAGACCTTCAGCTATCACTCAAATGATGAGAAACATGACTTCAGCAACTGGCTAACCGATGTAATCGAAGACGAGAAGCTGGCTAAAGACCTCTCAGGACCGATAACAAAACGTGAGGCGGCAAAAAGGGTAAATGATAGGGTCACACTTCTCAATATGAAACTTTAGGTCTGATATAATACAATCTATTTTACTTTTACTATTACTCTCATAATCTGTGTCTAGCCACATGGATGCCTGTCCGAACGGCGATAAAATGAGTTCAACTCATATTGCTATTAATCATCCACAACTAATCTGGATTAATTTATACAAAAATTCTCATGTTCGCGTTTTCCCTTAGATGGTAAGGACAGGTATTACTTTTGCGGGTACATCGAGGCTGATATCGAGGGCGAAAAGGAACGGTTCCTGCTGACCTAGGTTGAGCTATGCAGCTTTTTTGGCCTTGTCAGCAGCGAAAAGAGCCGCTCCGATTGCTCCAATAAGCTGAGGATCTACCGAGAATTGCACAAAGGTTGTTTCAAGCAGTCGTTCAAGGCTTTTCACGACGCCGACGTGCTTGGAAACGCCGCCGGTCATGCCAACTTCCCTTTTTATCCCCACAGCGCGCACTAAATTAAAAATGCTACGTGCAGTGATATCGTTTACTCCGGCTGCAATATCAGCGGCTTCCCTTCCTTCGAAGATCAGATTCCTTATTTCAATCTGGGCCATGAGGTAGCAAGGCTTGTGCAAAACGACAGGATTGGTTGCCTTCAGCGAGAGAGGGCCGAGCTCGGAGATATCAACGCCGAGGCTCTTGGCCATGATTTCCAGCGATCTCCCAGTTCCGGCGGCGCACTTGTTGTTCATGCCAAAGTCCTCCACCCAGCCTTTCTCATCCACTCTTATCACCTTGAAGTCCTGTCCCCCGACGTCGATTATAGTCCTTAGAGGGGGGGCAAGCCACTTGGCACCTCTCCCGTGGCACGATATTTCGCTGACGTTATCATTGGCAAATGGTACGACGTAACGTCCATACCCAGTACCTGTACACCAAACTATATCACTAGAGCGTAGGCTAAGCTTTTTAAGAAGCCTGTCCATTACTTCGACGGCAGACTGTCCGCCAGTAGCCCTCGATCTTATCAACTCCGACCCCAAGATCGTATCATTTTTGAGGGCAACAGCTTTTGTGGTCATGGAACCAACATCGCATCCGACAACAATCATTTTACTCTCATCCTCAACAAGGCTATGAATATTCTCCACCCGTATGGCTCTGATGGCCTCATTTCGAAGCAGACTCCGTTTTATCTTTAGCTATCAGTGCGGCTCCCAATGCTCCGATGACCTGGGGGTCGACTTCCAAATTGGCAAACTTCAGCCCCAATTTCTTTTCCAGTTCCCTCACCACGACGCCATTCTTGGCTACCCCACCTACAATCGCCACCTCCTTAATCACAGCTATTCGTGTGAGATGGCCCACTATCTTCGCAGCTACACCGGAGGCAATACCAGCGAAGATGTCTAATCGATCATGACCGGAATGGATGCTAGAGATTACCTCGCTCTCGGCAAATATTACACATGTGTTGCTGATGGAGATAGGATTATCCGAGCTAAGCGCCTCTCGACTCAATTCCTCAACCGGCTTTTCCAGAACGTCTGCCATGACATCGATGAATTTCCCTGTGCCCGCTGCGCATTGGTCAGTAACTGCAATCTCCACTATCCTACTGCAGTCCTCGTTGGTATTAAAACCTCTGAAAGTGTGGCCTCCGACGTCCATAACCGTTCTTATTTTGGGATTGAGTTTCTTAATGGCTCTATGAACGCAAACCATTGGCGCAACATTTCCCTTGGCATAGGAGACAGCGTCCTTGCCATACCCTGTAGAGAAGCAACAGTTTATCTGTTCTCGCCGCAGGCCCGCCTTAGATAGGGCTTTATCCATTACCTCTTCTGCTGCTTGTTTGGGATGGCACTCGTAGGGAAGCACCTCAAATGCAAGGATATCGCCATTTTGAATGATTGCCATCTTTGCCGCGACAATCCCTAAATCACATCCAGCGTATATCACTTCGCTGACTCCTTATCCTTTGTACCTTCGCTCATCCTCTTAAAGCCCCTCGTGTTTGCATACATATATATATATCATCATGCAATTAGCTGCGCTATGGTCCAAAGTGTGTATTTTAGGTGTATTTCGAGGTGTACTTGAACCAAGTCTGATAAATGTCACTCATAATCAGCTCCAGAGTTCCAATTGAGTACACTTTCAGGCTTAAATAGTGAGGGAAATGATTCGTTCCCTTGACATCGTTATAACATATTATTATGATAATACTTACTCCTAAAACAAAATTAATTAAATGTACACGGTTATCCTCACTCAATATTTGAGGAGGGCTATAAAAAAGATCAAGATACCATCCTCTGATTTGTCTTTAGTTTGTCTCATAGTATCTGTGTTAACTCGGGCAGATAGTGCATATAACTTTGGAATATTCGAGTCGGTTCAAATAGAGCTATAACGGATCCAGGGAATATCCATGTGAGTGTACGATTAGATAGATGACAATACCTCTGATACAGACCAAACTGTTTGCACCCCTTGTTCCACCGGAGTTAGTATCACGTCCTCGACTTATCGAGCTATTTGAAGCTGGTATTCATCGCAAGCTGACACTTGTTTCCGCTCCAGCCGGTTTTGGCAAGACCACTCTTCTAGCTGAATGGTACCACCAGCACCACGAACGCTCACAAGACCGACGGGCGGTTGTATGGGTATCTTTGGACAAAGACGATGATGAGCCCTCGCATTATTGGACATATTTTATCGCAGCTCTCCAGACGATTCACCCTGAGCTCGGACACTCCGAAATGGCCATGATTCAGATTCCGCAGCCACCACCTATTGAAACATGTCTCACATCGTTGATCAATGAAATAACTAAAAGAGCCGATCCTTTCGTTATCATTCTCGATGATTATCATATGATTGAAAACAAGGCCATCCATCGCGCAATGACTTTTCTATTGGAACATATGCCCGCTCAGATGCACATGGTAATTGCCAGCCGAGTTGATCCGCCATTGCCGCTAGCTCTACTGCGAGGTCGAAATCAGCTCAATGAATTGAGGGCCGCTGATCTACGGTTTACATATGACGAAGCCGAGGATTTCTTTAATCGCGTTATGAAACTGGGGCTCTCTAAATCGGGCGTAAAAGCCTTGGAAAACCGAACCGAAGGCTGGGTAGCGAGCTTACAGATGGCAGCGATTTCCATGAGAGGACACAACGATATCCAAGAATTCATCAACTCTTTCAGCGGAAGCCAGAGATATGTTCTGGATTACCTCACTGAAGAAGTGTTCACTCAGCAAGCGCCTGACGTCCAGTCTTTCCTTCTGCAAACCTCTATTTTAGATCGACTGACTGCTCCGTTGTGCAACGCAGTAACCAAACGCACTGACGCCAAAGAAAAACTGGATTATCTCGAAGCTGCTAATCTATTTCTTGTGCCGCTAGATGATGATAGGAAATGGTTTCGTTACCACTCCCTATTTGCGGATTTGCTGCGAAATCAACTAAATCGATCATCCCCTGACCTGCCATCCACACTGCATCAACGAGCCAGCCAATGGTTCGAACAAGAGGGATTAGCCGCTGAGGCAATTGACCATGCTTTTGCTGCTGAAGACTTAGAACGAGTCGCAAATCTGATTGAGAAAATCGCTGTACCGATGATTACTATAGAAAGCAAAGTCTCTACACTTCTCAGGTGGTTAGCGAGGTTACCCGACGAATTTATTACCACACGCCCGTGGCTCTGCATAGCTTTGGCTAGCGCTCGTATAGCGGATGGGCGATGGGATGACATAGAACCTCTCCTAAGATCTGCGGAGAGTGTCTTGAAGGCTACTGAAAAAGATGGGAGAGAACCGGCAGAACGTATTAAAATAAGTAGCGCGGTACGGGCTCTGCGCGCTAGTGCCAACACGCTAGGGGGCATCAATATACAGGTTAGTCTCGATCTATTGCGCGAATCCTATGAACAACTGCCAAATGATGAGACGTTCACTCGCTCACCAATTGCATTGAACCTTGGAGTGGCTCATGCCACAAAAGGTGAGATGAGTACTGCAAGCCGATTTTTAAATGAATCGATAACTTTAGCTCAGACAACTGGAAACCCTTACGTTGCACTGCTTGGTCTGAGCTGCTTGGCGGAAATCCAGATTAAAATGGGACTTCTTCATCAGGCTGCTGAAACCGACCGGCGCGCGCTTCGACTTGGTGCTGAGTGGAGCGACAGCTCGGAGCCATTATCAGCAACGGGCTATGCTCATATAAGCTTAGCCGAGATTCTTTATCAGTGGAACGAACTTGATGAAGCTTTAGAGCATTTAACTCTGGGAATTAAATTGAGCGAACAATGCGGAGCTGCATTATTCGTGCAATTTTTTTATCCTGGTATAGCACTAATGGAGAAATTCCAGGACAAAGCAACGTCTATGCCAGAACTTCGCGACCTGGTGAAACGGATCGGGCATGGTTCGTATACGGCATTGCTTTCAAGACTATTGGATGCATGGCAGGCGCGGCTTTCACTTGCCCATGGCGATATTAAAGCGACACAACGTTGGGCTGCGAGTCATGAAATTGAATTAAACATACATAATCTCCCTGATCTGGGACAGGAGTTTTCGTATCTTACATTGGCACGGCTTCATATAGCTCGTAATAAAGCAGAGGAAATACATGACCTGCTGGAGAAAATGAGGCGGAAAGCGGAATCGGAAGAACGAATTGGTAGCGTCATTGAAATACTTGTATTACAGTCGATAGCTCTAGAAAACCAGGGCAAGATAGACCAGGCCATTGGCGTTCTAAAGGAGGCCCTCTTACTAGCGGAACCGGAAGGTTATGTCCGTATTTTTGTGGATGAGGGTGAACCCATGAAACAACTGCTTGGCATTGCCGCTTCGCGCGGCATTGCGTCAGCCTATATTACCAAACTTCTCGAATCATTTTCTGGCTCAATACATGCTTTGGAAGACCAGTCACTTAAAACGACAGATAACAACTTAACCACATTACGGTATACTACTTCCACTCCGAAACTTGTAGATCCCCTCAGTACTCGAGAATTAGAGATTATACGGCTTATGGCAACCGGAGCCACTAGCAAGGAAATCGCCAGTGCGCTTACTGTCTCAAACGCCACGGTTAAAAAGCATATCATTCATATATATAGAAAACTTGATGTGCATAAACAGACCATGGCCGTAAGCAAAGCTCAAGAACTGGGTTTGCTATAGACGAAGATCACCATAGGCATCAATCAATCGGCCTTTGGTGCTTCTCCGCAGTTTAAGCCTCTTTCTAAACTTCTTTTGTTTTTCCTAATACACCCCGGAATACACCTAAAATACACACTTTGGACCATAGTACAATTATTTGTATGCTGTTATATATATTAGTGTCCGACTCGAGAAATTAAGCGGGCGACCAGGTAAAGGATCGCTCGGGAAGGGAGGAGTGAACTGGAAACGATAATACTGGAAACAAAGATAAAGTCCCAGGTATTAAAGGAATTCGCTGAAACTGTCAACACACTTGCCAATCCTGAGGTGCAAAACTGGAGGGAGCAAGGGGGCAAGATCATTACGTATAACTGTTCCTATGTTCCGGAGGAGATTTTCACGGCTGCCGGACTCCTACCACTGCGAATGAGAGCCCCGAGCAGCACAGGGACAGAGTTGTCAGACCGTTATTTGAGCGCCATCAACTGCAGCTTCTGCCGTCATGTATTCAACACGGCGCTACAGGGTGGCTATGATCTTGCTGAAGGGGCTGTCTGGGCCAGCACTTGCGACCACAGCCGCCGCATCTTCGATAACTGGCGACGCACGGTGAGTACTCCTTTCACGTACATAATGAGCCTACCTAAAAAGACCACCGATGTTCAGGTGGAATGGTGGCGGGATGAGATTGTAAATCTTAAAAATGGGCTAGAGAAGCATCTTGGTATAACCATCACCAATGATAAGCTGAGGGAAGCGATAAAGACCCATAACGAGACGAGGCGTCTGCAAAGGCAACTTTACGCACTTAGAAAGAAGGATGCCCCACCCATCACTGGCGCCGATGTGCTGGCCGTCATGGTAGCCAGTACGGCCATGCCCAAGAAGCAGTTCAACAATAAGTTAAAGAAGCTTCTGGAGGACCTGAAGGGTGCAGAAGGCATCAAAGGCTATCGGGCGCGGGTAATGATAGTAGGCGGTATACTCGATGACCTGTCTTTCGTCAAAGTTATTGAGGATCAGGGCGGCCTGGTGGTCACTGACTCGCAGTGCATAGGCACCAGGAGCTTCTGGACAGATGTAGATGAGAAGGGCGACCCGCTTACTGCCCTGGCTCGGTGGTATCTCCAAGAGAAGCCCCAGTGCCCGCGGATGTTCGATCAGGTAGCCAACAGGACTAAGTTCGTCAAGGATATGGTCAAGGAGTTTAAAGTAGATGGAATTATCGGCGAGCGGTTAGTCTTTTGTGACTACTGGACATTCGAGCATTATCTACTGGGTAAGGAGCTCAAGGCTCAAACTCCCTATCTGATGTTGGATAGAGAATATCTGTGGGCCGGTGCTGTCGGCCAGCTGAGAACAAGGTCTCAAGCATTTCTAGAGACAATAGAGAAGAGGTAAACTATGGCTAAAAAGAGAATGTGCCCGGAGCCTACTGAACAGGAATTGTCAAAGTTTATAGGAGAGCTAGAAGCCTGGAAAATGGTGCAACAGCTATTGTGTACAACAGGAACGTCGGCGGAAACTGGGCTTGCGGCTGCTCTTGCTAGTGCTAATAATGAAAATTTAAGCGAAATAATAAGGTGTTCTAGGGAGGGCGACCCGTTCCTCTTGGCCTACTTCGCCTGTGAACCGGAGATATTCCATGCTATGAAGCTCCCATGGTACACCTCTCTGGCATCTGCGTATGTTGGTGCGCTTCTTCCCGGCCATACAGCCGAGATAGATGAAAGTGAGACGATATTTGCCAAAGACTACTGCACTGCCCTTAAGGTAGGAGCTGCCCGTATAGAGCGAGACGTTGTTCCAATTCCAACTGCGGTGATCGCTTTGCTTCACCCCTGCGATGGCATAGTAACGCTTCACGCCCTCATGACGGCACACGAGAAGTGGCGCAACGTTCCGATATTCGGCTGTGACCCGCCTTACTGGGACGATGAGCGAAGTGTAAATTACTATATCAGCGAGATCAAACGGATGATTTCCTTCCTCGAAAAACACACCGAGCGCAAGCTGGATATGGATAAACTTCGGGATGCGATAAAGGAGAGCAACAAGCAATTCGTGCTATGGAAGGAATATAACGAGTTGAGGCGGGCGGTGCCCTGTCCCCATGGCTACGGCATTACAATGCAGGCCTTCGGTACCGCTGAGCATGTGCTGGTCGCTGACCCCCGCGGCACAGAATGGTTCAAAGCTCTCGTTGAAGACGCCGAGAAGATGGTGAAGGCAAAGAAGGGCAAGGTGAAGAATGAGAAGATAAGGATATTCTGGTATGACCTTTGCCCTGCGCACTTGGCCTTTACCCTGTTTCCTTGGTTGGAGGAGGAGTGGGGAGCGGTTGTCGTTATGGACATGTTCGGCTTTTATCCGTACGAGACAATCGACACCTCAAGCGAGGAGACTATGTTCAATGGGCTCACTCGAAGAGCTTTGTCTCAGCAGCCGATGATTAGGCAGGCGCGGGGTAAGGCAGATAACTTCCTCGGCGATATAGAGCGAGCAGTGAAAGACTACAGTATAAACTGCGTGGTCTGGCCTATGCACATGGGCCATAAGGATGGTTCCGCAATCGTCGGCCTCATGCGGGATAAGTGCCGTGATCTCGGTGTTCCGTTTATGAGTATCGGGATGGACCTGTTTGATCCGAGATATACTACGGTTGATGAAATAAAAAACAGGTTCTCCGAATTCTTTACCGCCATGGGGTTAGGCTAGAGACGTATAATAGAAGTTGACGCCTGTTAATCTTTAGTATCATTCAAGAAGGAACGTAATAAGGGTAACAGATGTCTATTAACAAAATAGTATCCAGCTTTGACGAAGCGGTTGCCGATATACCTGATGGAGCCACTATAATGATAGGCGGTTTCGGCACCGTCACCAGCACACCTAGCTTACTATTGGAAGCCTTAGCTCGCAAGGGCATTAAAAACCTCACTACCATATCCAACTCCTGTGGCTTTGGCAAGGACGTTTGGAAACTACTGGGTGCCAAGTTCCCCGAGGACATGGATGTGCTCGTGCGCAATAACTGCATCAAAAAGGCCATCGCCGCCGCTCCTGTGAGTTCTATTTATCCGAATACTTTCGAAAAGAAGCTCAGGGCGGGTGAAGTCGAGCTTGAGATGGTGCCGCAAGGCACGCTGGCTGAACGCATCAGGGCAGCCAAAGCCGGACTGGGAGGCTTCTATACTCCCGTAGGTGTAGGCACAATTATCGAGAAGGGCAAAGAGGTCAAGGTTATTGACGGAAAGAAGTACCTATTGGAACTTCCCCTTAAGGCAGACTTCGCCTTGATAAAAGCGCACAAGGCCGACCGCTGGGGTAATCTGATATATCGGTATACCTCGCGTACCTTCAATGGCACCATGGCTGGAGCAGCCAAGGTAACCATAGCTGAGGTCGATGAAATCGTAGAGCTTGGTGATGTGAAGGCGGATGAGATACACACGCCGGGCATCTATGTGGATCGAGTTGTCGAAAGGCCGGAGAAATATATAGACCCAGATGCAGGCCCGATAAGCAAGGAGGCACTTGAGTCTAATCTCAGATTCAAGGAAAGGGGGAGCGCATAGGGAGAGGGCTTATGGAAGAGAAGTTTAGACTTGACCGAGAAACAATGGCCCTGCGCGTAGCAAAGGAATTCCAGGATGGTGACTACGTTAACCTCGGCATTGGGATACCTGTTCTGGCGGCGAACTACATACCTGCCGGGAGAGAGGTTATATTCCAGAGCGAGAACGGCGCGCTTGGTTTCGGTGAGGTCACCAATATGGGTGAAGGAGATCTCGATCTGGTCAATGCGGGAGGACAGACGGTTCGGGTCGCACCTGGCATGAGCTGCTTCGAGCATGCCGAATCTTTCACCATGATCCGCGGCGGTCACCTTGACATCACTGTCATGGGAGGCTTCCAGGTTTCAGAGAAGGGTGACCTGGCGAACTATATGGTGCCGGAGAGGAAGATAGGCATTATCGGGGGTGCCATGGACCTAGCTGTGGGAGCCAAGAGAGTGATAGTTGCGATGAACCATGTCACCAAAGATGGTAAACCCAGAATAGTGAAACAATGCACCTACCCCATCACCGCCGTTGAAAGGGTTTCTTTGCTTGTAACGGATATAGCTGTGATAGAGGTCACAAAGAAGGGAATGGTGCTTAAAGAAGTTGCACCGGGATGGACTCCAGAGGAGATTCAGAAACTGACCGAACCCAAGCTGATAACCGATCCTGGATGTCATGATATTGAATTGATGTAATTCCGCGAACTTGTGGAAGTTAAGCTTAATTAGGACAAAGTCTAAAAGTTAGAAGTATATGCATATGGCTGGTATTCTTTACTTTGATTCGCATCCAACATAAGAAATGTGGAATAAGTTGGATCTACCCTCACTTTCAGCAAAATGCTAAAATATCCTACTGCTCCCCTTTTGACAATCGTGGGCCGCCGGGCTAAAATAGCTTTGATTTTCGCGGGAGTAACTCAGTGGTAGAGTTCCTGCCTTCCAAGCAGGGTGTCGCGGGTTCGAGTCCCGTCTCCCGCTCCAATACTTACAGGCATAGAGACATACTTAGGTTAAAGTTCAAGGATTTATTACCTCTATCTGCCTATATCTACTTTGATGCCGTGTGATTCAATCAGCTTTTTAAACTTCTGAATCTGATCGTCGCCGATTAAGGGGATATCTTTCCAAGGATATACCTTGCCGATAGCGGCATACTTCGGTTCCCCAAACTTGTGATATGGCAGTAGGGAGATTTTCTCCGGCGAAGGCTTGAGGGTGAGGATAAACTTGCACAGCTTTTCAATCTCCTCCTCTGAGTCGTTAAATCGAGAAATCATCGGCTGCCTGAGCCATACTTTGGCACTACCCTTCTCCAACGTCTTTCGCAGATTGGCTTGAATCCGCTCATTCGGTACCCCTGTGGCCTCACGGTGCTTTGACGAATCTAGATGTTTAACATCGTAGAGGACTAGGTCGGTATAGTTCAGCACCTTATCCAGCGCTTCCCAATCAGCGTAACCGGAGGTATCTAATGTAGTATGGAAACCCCTCTTTTTAGCTTCTTGAAGTAGATTCAGCGCAAATTGCCATTGTACTAAAGGTTCGCCGCCGGAAAGGGTCATTCCGCCGCCCGTGCGCTGGTAATAGCTGGCGTCCCGTCTCACGACATCCATCACTTCGGCGACGCTCATGCGTCTCCCCGCAGCCTGTATCGCCCCCGAAGGACATACCTCGGCACACTTCATGCAATAGTTGCATTTCTCCCACTGGATGACACGAGTGTTATCAACAACGATAATTGCCTGCTGCGGGCAAACCTTGACACACTTGCCACACCTTATGCACTTAACATCGCGGGTTATTATCTCGGGAGACAGCCTGATCGACTCCGGATTGCTACACCACCCACAGTGGAGTGGACAGCCCTTGAGGAATACCGTAGTTCTTATTCCCGGCCCATCATGAATGGAAAAACGCTGGATGTTAAATACCACACCTCTGGCTTCGGTGATGTTATCCTGCATAATTTCCTTTACAGGTTTAGATGGGAATTCCCTTTTCAGGATGTATTACTACTAACACAGGGATTGCCCTGTCCTAGCGATGATGCTGTCCTGAGTCTCCTTGGATAGATCAATCCAAAAGGCGCTGTACCCAGCAACCCTCACCTGAAGGTCAGGATATTTCTCTGGGTGCTTCTGGGCATCCTGCAGAACCTTACTGTCTACCACATTGAACTGGACATGAGGGATGGTTCCCTTCTCATACCACTCCCTGAGATATTCAGCGAATAGCTTCTTGTTTTCACCCTCTAAGAATTGGGGCATAAACCTCTGGTTCAATAGCTCAGTATGCATATAGGGTGTCTTGGCTGCTGAGTTGAGGGTTGCCGTAGAACCGTTCTTGTCAACGCCAGCCATAGGTGAGCGAGTGCCATCAGCCAAGGAGCTGCCGGCCAGCCTGCCATCGGGGCTAGCCATACAGGAAAGGCCTGCTGCCTGGTAAGCTGCTGCCGTACTTGCATCAAAGTCAAGAGGGTAACCCCAAGCATCCTTGACTTGCTTAACTGCGTCATGCAGTCTCATATCCACCTTTATTGCCCACTCATCAGCGTAATCATCATCGTTGCCATACTTCGGAGCGTTCAGGAAATCCTGGCGCATCTCTTCGTATCCTTCCCAGTTCACCTTCAGCGCCTCAATAAGCTTATCCATGGTATATTTCCGATCATCAAACACCATCTTTTGAATGGCTGTCAGTGAATCAGCCAAGTTTATTTTCCCAAAAACAATAAAATTCGGCCAGGTATCATGCTCTTTATGTATTTTGGTCAAGTCAATTCCCCTCTCCAGAGGCTCATCAGCAAGGAAGGAGTTGCACGGGTCCGGGTTATACTCCATAATCACCTGGTGACCCACATTCCAAGAGACAATGCCTGTTTTGGCATAGAATAACAGCAGCTCACAGCAAGCATCGAGCAGCTCATCAGCGGACTGCATCTCCCTTGTGTCCTTTGTCTCAGGTCTCCCAGAAAACTTGGGGCCGTTGGACAATCCCAAAACCTCCTCCAGTAACTTGAGAATAAATATGGCTCCAATCTCAGCCAAGCCAGTGGCAAGTGTGAACTTGCCTAGGACGCGACTGCCAGTACAAGTGCCCACTTCAGTTTTCCTCGCATCCTCACGAGAGTAGCCCCTCATAAGACCCCACTTCTCCAGTAGGTCCTCATTGAAGAAGGACGGATGCCCCTGGCCTGTCCGCAGAAGGTCAATTGCTCTATCCACCACTTCAGGAGAGATATTGCGGTGGTAACGGAGGGCAATAGGTGGCTGAGTAAGGTGACAATTAGCTAAAGCCTCCATAATAATGCAGCTTAAATCATTAGAGGCGTCCCTACCATCTGGGGTAGTACCACAAATGTTAGGGGTATAACCCACATCAAAACCGGAAGTCGCGGTAAAGATTACAGGCCACTCCGGATGAGCGCCTAAATCCTGAATCTTAAGGAAAAGACATTCCACCAGCTCCAATGCCTTCTCCCTGGTGATCCGCCCTGACTCTATATCCGCTTTATAGTAAGTCCACCATACCTGATCAATCCTAACGCCACCGCCACAACCGCTAACCGCTAAATAATGTCCTACTACCTCGATCAGCCAGAAGAATTGAAGGGCTTCGTGGAAGGTCCGTGGTGGATTTGCTGGTACCCAGTCTAAGATATCAGCCATTTCCTCCAGCTCTCTCTTGCGGGTCTCATTCCCCTCCACTCTGGCATGCTCCCTGGCTAGCTTTGCATATCTCTCAGTAAAGCGAAGTATAGCCCTACCGCATATCGCCATGGCTTCCCAGTTATTCTTCTTTTCCAGATACTCGGCAGGGTGTATCTCCGCAATTTTGTTCTCTAAATCCCTCAGCTTAGCTTCTGCCCTATCAATCCTTGCCTTTAGCCCTTCTTTGAAAAGCGAATCATATTCGTAACAGGGGAGAGCGCGCCCCTCTTCCCAGGTATTGAAGCTAACAGTACCAGCAAGCCCTTCTGGCATTATTATTGGCATCAAATCTTTGGGCAGAGAGGCCACTATTCGATCCCGCACGCACCTGTCTTTCCAATACTTACAGATGTCCTCGATTATCTCCTTCCTCTCTGCATCGTTTACCATCTTGGAGTAGCCACCGCTGGTAATTGCATCCGGCATCCACCATACATTAATCTCAGGGTACCATCTAATCTCCTCTGGTGCGCTATTGGGATCACCTATAATAAGCTCACCAGGCTTGATGAAGATGGGCATTTCCTCACACAGCTTATCCACAGCCTTTGCCCTTCGGATGGCGTATGGTTTCCCCTCCGTCTCCCTATACGCCCTAGTTACCAGCCTCGCCCTGTCTAAATCCATCTTTATGTCCTGCCCTTGGCGAAAGGTACACTTACCTAGTCCGAGGGCGACGTTTACCCATTCCTTTACCACTGCTGCCTTCCAGCACAATCCATCCCTAATCTTGCCAGTACGGAGGGTAGAACCAAACCCCCATTCATGAGGAACACTTTTAACTGCAATGTCCTCGAAGGAAATGCTGCCTGGTTTCGGTATCGCTGTTGTTATCTTCAGTTTCTGTGCCATTACCCTATACCTCCCGCTTTTCTTAGCCAGAACTTTATAGCGCTATTGAACCTCTACAATAACATTGGAACACTATCCAGCTAGGCTCGCTTTCTCAGAATGCGCTAGCATAGCGATTGCTCTGTCCTCGCGATGATGCTGTCCTGGGTTTCCTTTGATAAATCAATCCAGAACGCACTGTAGCCGGCAACCCTTATCTGTAAGTTGGTATACTTATCCGGGTGTTCTTGGGCATCCCGTAAAGTCTTACTATCCCACACATTGAATTGTATATGGGGGATAGTTCCTTTCTCATGCCATTCTTTAATATATTGGGTGAATAATTTCCTATTCTCTCCCTCGAGGAACTGGGCCAGGAACTTCTGATTAAGGAGCTGGCTATGCATATACGGTATTTTAGCTACTGAGTTTAGCACAGCTGTAGGACCATTCTTATCGGCTCCTGCCATAGGGGATAGAGTGCCATCGGCCAGGGGGCTACCGGCCATCCTGCCATCTGGCGTGGCTCCGCACATAAGGCCTGTCGATTGGAAAGCCGCTGCCGTGCTCCCGTCTATGGTTACAGGCCAGCCCCAGGCATCCTTGACCTTCCTGAGAGTGCCGTCATGTACCCTTGTCAGGACCTTCACTGCCCATGAATCGGCGTAATCATCATCGTTGCCGTACTTAGGGGCGTTCAGGAAATCCTGTCGCATCGCTTCGTATCCTATCCAGCTTACCTTCAGCGCCTCGATTAGCTGATCCATTGTGTACTTCCGCTCATCAAAGATTAGCTTCTGAATAGCCGCGAGGGAGTCGGCGATGTTGATTCCTCCCAGGAAGACCATAAACGGCCAGGTATCATGTTCCTTGTGAAGCTTGGTCAGATCCACTCCCCTCTCAATGGCCTCATCAAGAAGGAAGGAGTTACATGGATCCGGGCTGTAGTCTATTAATACCTGGTGGCCTATATTCCATGAATTCACACCTATCTTGATATAGAATAGTAACTGTCTACAAAAGGCATCAAGCAACTCATCGGCAGATTTCATCTTCCTCGGGTCTTTGATCTCAGGTTTCCCGGGCAACGCAGGGGTCTGGAATAATCCCAGTACCTCCAAAAATAACTTTGGACCAAATATGGCCCCCATGGTAGCAATGCCAGATGAAGTTACAGCCCTGCCACGGATATGGGGGTTGACACAACAACCTAACTGCACATTCTTGGCATCCTCGGTGGGCCAGCCCCTCGTATAGCACCACTTCTCAAGCATATCCTGACTATGCAACGAGGGCTGACCGGAACCCGTCCGGATAAGGTCAATGGCTCGCTCCATTACATCGGACGATATATCACGATGATACAGTAGGCAAATAGGTGGCTGATTGATATGGAGATTGGCAAGGGCCTCCAGGGCCAAACAGCTAATATCGTTAGATACATCCCTGCCAATCTCATCAAATCCGCAGATGTTAGGCGCCCATCCCACATCGAAGCCGGCGGTGGCACTGAAGATAGCAGGCCACTCCAGTGGAGAGCCTATCTCCTGAGCCTTGAGCCACATACACTCTATCAGCTCCAGCGCTTTTTCCCTAGTAATGCACCCTGACTTCATGTCAGCTTCGTAGTATGGCCACCATACCCGATCGATCCTGACCCCGCTGCCATTCCCACATACCGTTAAGAAGTGCCCCACAATCTCAACGATCCACATGAACTGAAGGGCCTCGTGAAAGTTGCGCGGTGGATTTGCCGGGACCCAGTTCAGGATATCCGCCAATTCCTCAAGCTCTTTCTTGCGGACAGGGTCTTTCTCCTTATGTGCCTGCTCTTTGGCCAGCTCTGCATGTCTCTGCGCATAGCGGATTGTGGCCCTGCCGCATATGGCCATGGCTTCCCAATTGTGCTTCTTTTCCAGATACTGCGCAGGGCTCATATCCCCAACGCTACTTTCCAAATCCCTGAGTTTGGCTTCAATCTTATCTACCCTCGATTGGAGCCCTTTCTTGTAGAGCGTATCGTAGTCGTACCCGGGTAAGGCGCGGCTCTCTTCCCAGGTCTGTGGGTATACGCTGGCCATTGAGGGGTCCTTATCTACTATTGGCTTCAGGAAAGCGGGGATTTCATTATAGATTCGATCGCGGACGCACTTACCATTCCAGTATGAGAATATATCTTCTACTATCTCTTTCCTCTCCTCCTCTGTTACCATGTGAGAGAAACCGCCGGTGGTGACCGCCTCAGGCATCCACCATATGCTGGCCTCGGGGTACCATCTTATCTCATCCGGCGCTCCGTTAGCATCACCCACGATGAGCTCGCCAGGTTTAATAAAGATAGGCATCTCTTCGCACATTTTCTGGACCGCCCTGGCTCTTCGTATAGCCCAAGGCTGCCCCTCCGTCTCCTTATAAGCCTTGGTGACAAGCCTCGCTCTATCCAGGTCAACCTTGATCTTCTGCCCCTCGCGAAAGGTGGTCTTACCTACTCCTGCAGCAACGTTAATCCACTCCTTTGTATTAGCCGCTTTCCAATATAAGGCATCCCTTAATCTGCCGGTACGGCGTGTAGAGCCATATCCCCATTCGTGGGGCACGCTTTTAATGGCGATATCTTCAAATGATATACTACCCGGCTTCGGTATCTCTGTTATTACCTTCGTTTTCTGTACCATTGCCCGGTACCTGCCTTTCTTCAGACTCGTCTGAATATCTCCAACCTTAGTAGGATCCTTCATAGTCCTGCCAGGAAATATTTTATTTACCCGCTATATTCCCGTATGTGATTTGGGTCTCACTGGAGTCGATGAAAATGGAACTAGATAAATGATAATCAGAAATCTTTAACGCAGCTCTGGACGTCAAGAGGAATTAGTCCCTGGACGGGTGGCGAGTTTTTTTCAATATCAATTATTATTAACGAAGTAACCATTGTCATCCCTCTTTGAAGGAAGTTTCAATGGCATATTGTTAGGAATGTATCTAGTTTCAGAATAATCACTTTTTTATTAATTTGTCAATATATTATGGTTATAGCTATCTATCAAGGTCATCTTGTGTAGAATCGATACTCGTTTATATGTCAAAGCACATCCCCGCCCTTTGGCAGTCATTAGCCAATCATAGCGAAGACAGGCTGAATACACCTCACCAAGCGCGACATCTTGATGCAAATCCTATTGTGCCGTATCTCCAAGGTAATTTCTCACACAGTATTTTCTTTAAAAACTAATAAGCTATTTAGGTCGTTTGCTTACACCCGACATTTTGCAACTGGAAGAACATGGGATGTAGAGAATTTTAACTAGTACTTGACATTCAGTTCATGCATACATAGTATAAATGTATAGGATTAGGTAGCGCTACAATGACATTCGGACAACAGATAAAGGAACTACGCATAGCCAAAGGCATGACTCAAGAAGAATTGGCACAAAAGACGGCTATTAGTTCAACATACGTAAGTAAGCTTGAAAACGGCGTAATACGCCCACCGAAGCAGAGAGTCATCTTGGCGTTAGCCAAGTCACTCGATTTAAGTAAACTAGATACAGATAGATTATTTGGCCTTGCTAAGAAAATGCCACCTGATCTATTAGCAAACATAGACTCGAAAATGATAGAGACATTACGATCACAAAAGCGTTTAGATGAAACTCCTATGAAAGAATTGGCAACAGCACAGCAACAAAGGGGCAATAAGACAGTAATCCAGGGCTCATTGGCAAAGGAACCATTCGAGAGACAGAAAGATGTCTTCAGAGCTCTTATTGAGACTTTCCCAGATGGCATTGTAATCTTAGGTAGTGAATTAGAAGTTAAATACGAGAACCCCTCTATTTCACGAATATTAGGCTATCAACCAGGAGAATTTATTGGCAAAGATACATTTGCGGTTATTCACCCAGACGATATGCCAAGAGTTGCCAGTAGGCTTACCAATATGATTCATAATCCGGATGATACTGGTAGTCATGCTCAATGCCGTGCGAGACACAAGGATGGTACATGGCGTGTGGTCGATGCAGTAGCTAACAATCTTCTCCATGATCCCATAGTCAAAGGCATTGTTATTGTAGTTCATAAAGTAAGCAGGCGTTCGAAGGACGTGCAAGAATTAGCTGAAGATGCAGCTGCCTTGGTAACGGCGAAGAAATATCATCTGACGGAGACTGAAAACACAGTGCTGTCTCTCATTACAAAAGGAAAAAGTAACCCTCAAATAGCGGAACATCTAGTAGTTAGTCCTTCCACGGTGAGATTCCATGTTACAAGCATCCTCCGCAAACTTGGTGTCACGAGTCGTACTGAGGCAGCAGCTATCGCCTTGCGTCGCCATCTGGTCGATTGATTAATCTGCTTAAAAACTCGCTTTCCGTCCAGGGGGCAATCCCTACTGATGTACAGCACTGCTCACAACATACAAAGATTTATAATTCTCTTACTTGAAACACTATTTCTACATATAAAACTCTCGTATCACTTGAAAGACAAAACACTAGAGTTTCAGAGTCATCAAGAACAGTAATAGCAACATAGTCGGTACACTGAGAAAGGAGGATATAAACAATGAAAGCAGCTGTATCTTATGAACTAAATACTCCAATGAAAGTTGAGGAAGTAACCCTCGATGAACCACAAGGCCATGAAGTACTTGTGAAACTAGTGGCTGCTGGCACGTGTCATAGTGACTTGCACTTCCTGAAAGGTGATATACCTGTTCCTCTTCCTGTTGTCATGGGACATGAAGGAGCTGGAATCGTAGAGAAGGTAGGACCTGATGTTACCACACTCAAGCCAGGTGACCATGTAATACTTATGGTCGCGTTCTCATGCGGAAAATGCCGTTATTGCGTGGCAGGACGGCCCACTCTTTGTGTAGAGAACCTTGCTATCCAGATTATGGGTGCCTTGCCGGGTGGAGGGATTCGTCTACATAAAGGAGACAAACAACTGCATCATCTATTTGGACTGGCTTGTTTCGCTGAATACACAGTGGTGCATGAGCGTTCAGCAGTAAAAATTAGAAATGATGCCCCCCTTGACGTGGTATGTCTATTGGGTTGTGGCACCAGCACTGGCATAGGGGCCGTCCTCAATACGGCAGGAATAAAGGCTGGCGAAAGCGTTATTATATACGGCTGCGGCGGTGTAGGATTGAGCGCTCTGATGGCAGCCAAGCTAGCCGGTGCGGCGATGATTATAGCTGTTGATATGATGGATAGTAAGCTGGCAATGGCAAAGAGCCTAGGGGCTGATTACGTTATCAACTCATCGCAAGAGGATCCTCAGCTCAAAGCTCTTACATTAAGCGGCGGAGGGGTAGATTATGCGGTTCCTTGCGTGGGCAGCGCAGAAGCCATCATGAAAGCTTTTGGCTCCATTCATGCTGGAGGTAAGTGCATAGTTGTCGGGTTGCCTCCTATTACTATTAACCTCAATGTCGCTCCGTTTGAATTGCTTCAAGGAAAGATCCTTACCGGCACTACCCAGGGCGATGTAAATACATTCATCGATATACCGCGTTATGTAGATTTATTTATGGCCGGCAAACTCCCTATCGATAAGCTGATTACTAAGCAATGTAAACTGTCAGAAATCAATGAGGCCTATAAATCCCTTGAAAAGGGAGAGGTAATACGCACCATAATTAAGTTCTAGCACTAACTTTTAATCGAAAAACTCAACAAGGAGGTTATCATGCCCGATCAGACGTTCGATGCGGTAATTATTGGAGGAGGGAATAAGGCCCTTTTCCTTGCTATGTACCTGCTCAAATATGGCCAGATGAGCGTAGGTATTTTCGAGCGCAGACACGAGATTGGTGGGTGTCTAGCTACCGAGGAGTGCGCTGCACCGGGTTTTCGTGTCAATACCCACGCCACGTTGCAATTGCCATTTTACTATTTACCGCTGTGGCGTGATTTTCCTGAATTCTGGGATTACGGGGCCAAGATCGATCAGCATATTTGTGCCGACGGTGCTATCTTCAGAAAGAATCAGACCTGTCTCACAATATATAGCGATAAATATGATATGAGTCAGGAGCGCACCGCCGCGCAGATTGCCCGGTTTTCTAAAAAGGATGCCGAAAAGTGGCTCAAGGTCAGGAAGCTGTGGCTGAGCAAAGAGATGCAGTATGTGCAATTCGACCACCTGTTTAAGGCTGCCGAGGAAAAAGCCGATCCCAAGGTGCTTGAGAGACAGGTAGGTGCCTATATGCCTATGTTGGAAGCTGGTGTAGATCCGGATCCTCTGATCCTGATGTCCACCCATACCCGGAATGCGGCGGAGTTATGGGAAAGCAAAGAGCTGCAGTACGTTAATGTCAGGTTCGTTCTTGGAGCTGCAATGGATGTCAACCAGCCCGGGGCGGGCGCCTGGACATTCGGCTTCTGTGCCACAATGCCGAACAACGGTTTCTGCCCGGGAGGCACCCACCAGGTAGCCCATGCCGCGCACAAGATACTGGTCCGCGACGGATGCAAGTTCTTCACCCACGCTCATGTGGATAAAGTAATCATAGAGAATGGTGAAGCTAAGGGGATACGTCTCAAAGACGGCTCTGAGATCAGGGCCAGGAAGCTAGTGATAAGCACCCTGAATCCTCATCAGCTCTGTTTCGACTTGATAGGCAGAGAGTACCTGCCTCCACGGATGGCGCGGCGTATAGAGCTTCTGGAAACTTCCTTCGGATGTCTGATGTGGTACTCCTTTGCCGTCCACGAAGCACCGAAGTATGAAGCTGCTGCCTTCAATCCCGACATAAATGATACTTTCTATCTCGGATTGGCAGAGGACAACGACCCGATGCATGTCGCCAGAGAGTGTTACTGGACAAGGCTCGGTAAATGGCCTCCCATCGAGGATTATTGTCCCACCGTCTGGAGCCACAGCATGGTCGACCCTTCCTACTCACCCAAGGGTAAATACATTCTCAGTCATGAGCAGCTGGGTCCACCTGCAACTGAATATACCGAGAAGCAGTGGATGGAGATAAAGAAACGGTATGCTGAGGAGTTGATGGGTATCTGGCACAGCCATGCCCCCAATATGAGTTGGGATAATGTTATCGGCGCTGACTACAGCACACCTTATGACTGTCTCAGAATGGAGAACCTCGGGCCCAACGGATGCATGGCCTTACTAGACCGTGTGCCTCACCAGATTGATGATAAACGGCCTATCCCGGAGCTGGCAAATCACAGGACTCCGATAAAGAACCTCTATGCCACGGGGGCAGCCTGGCATTTGGGGGCAAACTCTGGTTCGACCGAGTCCTATAACTGCTACAGAATCATAGCTAAGGACCTGGGCCTGGCCAAGCCGTGGGAGGAGAAAGGCAAAGAGGAACCGGATTCTTTATATCAGCTATGGCTAACTATATTAAAGAGGATAGTAGATTCTCCAAAGGTGACGCTGAAATAATTCAGGTCAAAACCAAAATATAACTTCTTGGGGAGGGAAAATGACAGAGAAATACGATGTAATAATAATTGGCGGGGGTCCCAACGGTCTGACGACAGCCTGTTATCTGAGCAAGGCGGGGCAGAAGGTACTTTTACTGGAGAAAAGGTTTGAGCTGGGCGGCGGTCTGGCTACGGAGGAGATAACGCTGCCGGACTACTTCCACAACACGCATGCCATCTATCACCTGATGGTGGATTACGCGCCCCCGACCAAGGATTTCGAGCTTGAGAAGAGATATGACATCCGGTACGTGCACCCCGACCTAGAGTGGTGCATGCCGTTAAGCGACGGCAAGAGCAGCCTGTGCATATACAAGGATGTGGAGAAGACGTGTCAGTCGATAGCCAAGTTCTCGCAGAAAGACGCGAAGAGCTACCGTGAGGTGAGCAAGCGCTTCTACAACATCGTGAACGATTTCATCGGGCCGGCCACCTACTGCGCCGCGATGCCGCCGATGGAGCAGGTACTGCAACTGGATAAGACCGAGGTGGGAAGGGATATCAACGAACTAACCGAGAAGACGCCGGAAGAGATCGTATTTGATCTCTTCGAGAACGACGTTGTCAGGACCCTGATGCTCTATGTAGCCTGTCACTGGGGACTGCCGTATGACGCCTCAGGAGCCAGCTACATGGTGCCGCTGCTCAT
>Ga0172362_10000188_pt1 | contig 46084 bp, 42 predicted proteins | sample LakKivs1_kivu2a2_FD_114534 | JGI IMG/M metagenome (GOLD analysis project Ga0172362, IMG submission 114534) | Sediment microbial communities from Lake Kivu, Rwanda - Sediment s1_kivu2a2 | ecosystem: Environmental > Aquatic > Freshwater > Lake > Sediment | place: Rwanda: Western Province, Lake... | reverse complement strand
GCAGTTGAAGATGCACTTGGCATAAGAATTAAGTCAATGCCAATAACCGCAGAAAAAATAGCCTTAGCAATACTCAACGGTAAAAAAGAGGTCGACGATTTCTTGATGATTATGAAGAAGTAGCAATTGCAAGACTATAAAGGGAGGCGCTGCCTCCCTTTTCTCTTTTTAAGTGATTTGGATGGAGAATAGAAATGAAAGAAGCATTTAAACCAAAGGTTTTAATAGAAGTTTATATTGCTTCACCTCCGACTTTCAAATGTAAAAGAATGATTGAACTTTCAGAGGAGGTGGCAAAAGATTATCCGGAAAAGATCAAAATAAACATTTACTATAAGGGTCAACCGATTCCAGATGAAGCGACAAGCGGTTTCAGAGCAAGTTTAAAATCTATTGGTATACCTTCCATTTTTGTTGACGGTAGATGGGTTGCAACGACGAATGCACCTGAAAAAGAAAGATTCAAGGAAATAGTTGAAGAAGATCTAAAAATGATGGAGGAATATTTAAAGGAACATGGCGGAACATAAATTTTACTGCCCAATTTGCAGCACAGAGTTAATGGAAAACCATACAGTAAGCAAATGTATATATTGCGGTAAAGAAGAAGAAACAGATTATGTCTGCCCTAATGGGCACTATATATGCGAGGATTGCAGGCTTTTAGGCCAAAAGGAAATTACATTAAAATATCTTTCATACACTAAAGAAAAAAATGTTTCAAAAATAATGACAGCGCTCCTTAAACACCCTTCTTTCAATATGTTTGGAAAAGAACACCATTTTGTACTGGGACCAGTTGTTCTAACCGCACTTAAAAATCAGGGGAAATTGAATTGGAACAGTAAAAGAAATGAATCTTTAATAAAAAGAACAGAGTTTCTTCCTTATGGAATATGCGGTTCAATTGGAACATGCGGAGCTTGTTCAAGTGTAGGGGCAACTCTTTCCGTTCTTCTCAAAGCAACATATATGAGTGACATAGAAAGAAACATCGTTCTGGACGCAACTTCCGATTGCCTTAAAAGTCTTGCAAAAGCTGGAGGTCCAAGATGTTGCAAGGAAAGTATCTATGTAGGCTTAGTGGTTCTTAATGAATATCTGAAGAAATATCTAAATCTTAATATGGAGCTTCCAGATAAAATTATCTGTGAGTTTAGCAAGATAAATCCTGAGTGTAAAAAAAAGAGATGTGGCTTTTACAATGGAAAAATTTAGGGTAATTAAAGATAACGTAACCAATCCAGTGAAACATTATGCCCTTGAAGAGGCCATGATGAGATTAATGGACATGGATAAGTCTTTTCCAAATACTATCAGGCTAAGAAGAGTAAAGAAGAGTGTTTTAATTGGTTTTCTTGAAAATCCATTTGATACAGTTAATTTAGATTTTGCAAAGGCACATGGAGTTAGAATTTTGCGAAGGCATAACCTTGGAGGAACAGTTTATCAGGACCTTGGAAGTTTTATGTTTACGGTTTTATACAGAAACGGAACTTTTATTTCAACTAAGACTGAGGAAGAAATATATAGAAACTTTAATGATTTTGTAATTTTATTCCTTTCAAAGTATGGAATTGAAGGAAGAGTAAGAGGCGTAAATGATGTTGTTGTAAATGGAAGGAAAATATTTGGCTCTGCTCATACAATGATAGGCGATGCAGTATCGCATACTGGTTCAGTACTTGTAAATATGGACCTTGAATTTCTGTCAGGCATTATTAAATTTGTTCAGCCTAAATTTTCAGACAAAGATTTCAAGTCTTTGAAAGAAGGATTAACCACAATTTCACTCGAACTACATAAAAGAACAAGAATAGCTGAAGTATATGAAAAATTTCTAGAAGCATTTGAGGAAAGATTCAATGTAGAGCTCCATGAAGATAAACTGACAGACAAAGAATTATCTTTAATGGATCAATTTGCAAAACAGAAGTATGGAAAAGAAGAGTGGACTTTCAGCAGAGAACCTGAATATGAGGAGGTTTACACTGAAAAGGTTGAAAGCGGATTAATTTTCGTTAAAGGCGTTTTTAAAAAGAATTTCATTGATGAAATAAAGATTTCAGGAGATTTTTTAGCAAAAACTGGTGAAGAAATAGTAAAACTTCAAAAAAGTGTGAGAGGAAAAAGTTTTGAAGAAGCAAAAATTATGATTATAAATTATGATTTACCTAAGGATTTCAAGTTAGGTTTAATCGAATTGATCAAGCAAATAGAAAATGACCACAAATAGTTAAGGAGCTCAGTAAACTGGAGTTCCTTTAAAAAGAGGCCCGAAAGCTGGGTCTCTTTTACTTAATGAATTGTTTATATTTCAAGGTCTTCGTCTTTTGGCATTATCAATTTTTCATTCTTTTCAATAAGTTCCTTAGGAGCAGGTTTGAAGTTTGTTCTTGCTATTTGCGGAAGATAATTATCCTTTACTTCGCTGATCCATTGCTGTTTAGAGAGGTAAAATACTTTTGCTCCACCAAGTTCGTGCTGGTATTCAGGCCATGGATACGTAGGTTGAGCCATGCGCAGTCCGCCAAGCACCCACCCGTTGTAACTTTCAAATGTTGCCCAGAACTCTTCATTTCCACACACCTCAAACGCATACCAGGCCTTTGCATAGTAAAGAACGGCACCTGCGTTGACCTGTCTTAAAAAAGCCATTGTGTGTAAGCTAATGTTTACTATTTCGTTCATGATCCTTCCATTTGCAATGCCAACTGGAACACCATTTTCCAACCCCAGGAAAAAGTATTCATCTTTCATTCTTTTTCTTTTGATTGCAAGTAGCTCTGCAAATACCCTCGCACCTACAATATCATAGAAATCGTATTCAGCGAATAAGTATTTGTGGAGTATATTAAGCACGGGGTCAATTTCCTCTTCTTTAATTGAGCGAATCAGAACATCATGCATTTTCCCTTCCTTGTCCACAATCTCAGACCACATTGGTTTAAATTCCGGAATGTTGATCGGCGCCTGTAAAAGTCCTTCTAACCATTCTGCATCAAACTTGTACTCACTTTTCCTGAGTTTTACAGGAATTTGCTTTTTCGTAATGCCTCCTTGTGTTTAATAAAATTTGGGTGTAAATATACACTTAATCTACGAATTTCTTTATCATTTTAAATATTTTGGCACTTTTTAAAAAAATTGCAAGTTTCACTTCTTCAGAATTTCTAATATCAATAATCAAGCTTTAGAGAAAATGAAATTTAGATTACTTACCAGATGGGTTCATAAAAAAACAAGGGGGCGCTCAAGGAAAGCATCAAAAACCACAGTCATTGCTCCAACAATTTCTGCATCATCTCCCAATTTGGAATATAAAACCTGTATGTTCTCGCCAAATCTGTAATATGACCTCTCGTCAATCACATTCTTAATTGCCTCCAGAAAGTATTTGCCAAAGCTAACAACTTGCCCCGAAATAATTATTTTCATAGGTGCAAGCAAGTTTACAATGCTTATAAGAACTTCTCCAATAAGACGCCCATCTTCTTCCACTACTCTTTTGACTTTTTCATTTCCGTGCTCTATATCAAAGGCAATCTCACCTAAATCACTGTATTTTTTATTGGCAACTGAAGAACAATTCTTAATTATCTCCTTGACGCCCGCATAAAGCTCTACGCAGCCTCTATTGCCACAAACGCACTGTTTTCCATTCACATTACCAATGGAAACATGCCCGATTTCTCCAGAGACACCGAAGTTACCGTGAAATAGTTTTGAATCTACAACAATTCCAGCACCAATGCCAAATCCAATATGAAGAAGGACAAAATCCTTTGCCTCTTTTCCTTCTCCGAAATATTTTTCTCCAAGAGCTTCTGCATTCGCATCATTTGCAATTAAAACAGGAAGTTTTAGAAGTTTCTGAAGTTCCTCTTTTACTCTAAGATTGGTGATATTCTCAAAATTAGGAACACTTAGTATAATGCCTCTTTCCGAGTCTATCATACCTGGTGAGGAAACTCCAATCCCAAGAAAATGTGAGTCCTTATATTTTTCCAAAAGACTTTTGCATTGTTTATAAATCAAATTTATTAGTTCATTATTTGAAATATTAAGAGAGGTATTAAGATTTATTTTTTCGGCAATTTTCCCACCAAGGTCAACAATTCCAAAATTCACATAGGAATAAGATATTACAACTGAAATGGTATAATAAGATGGTCCGTTTAAATAAAGAGAAAAAGGTTTTCTTCCTACGCTTTTTGTGTTCCTTATAACTTCCCAGACAAGACCTTTCTTCATGAGCTGGTAAACAATCCGAGAAACTGTGGGAGGGGTAAGATGAGTAAGTCTTACAACACTTGCTCTTGAAATTCCGCTTTTCTCTCTGATCAGTTTCAAAACAACTGATGTATTCTCTTCTTTTAAGTTTTTCTGATTCTTCCCCTTCACGTTTTCTCCTTTTAATTTCATTTGTGGTTTCTGTTCAACTCCAAACTCCATGGAAAATAGTCCAAATAGACTATTTTATCTACAGCATTAATATTGTACATAAACCTTTAAGCATATACAATAGCTGAAAGAGGAATCACAGGAATGTCGTTTTCAGTTAAGCTTCTCATTTCCAATTTGCCAGAAAAAGCGGTGTCACCTTCCTATTCAATAATGCCTTATTCTGCTCAATCAAGTGCTCGCATATGTAGTCTAATCCTCAGAGTTTACCAAATACTCTTCTTTGAACCCTCTGCAATATTCTTCAAAATTGCCTTCCTCAATTGACTTTCTTATATCAAGAATGAGTCTCTGAAGAAAGAATAAATTGTGAATAGTTGCAAGTCTGCCTGCAAGATGTTCCTTTGCTTTAAATAGATGATGCAAGTATGCTTTTGTAAAATGCTTGCAAGTATAACAATTACACTCATGCTCTACTGGGGTAAAGTCTTCTTTGTATATGTTTTTTGTTATTTTAACAGTGCCTTTCCTGGTGAATAGCGATCTATTCCTTGCAATTCTTGTAGGGAGAACGCAGTCGAACATGTCCACTCCAAGTTTCACGTACTCCAGAATACTCAACGGATCTCCCACACCCATAAGATACCTGGGCTTGTCTTTAGGTAGCAAAGACAACGTATAATCAACAAATTCCTGAGTAATATCTTTCTCTTCACCTATACTGAGCCCTCCAATGGTTACTCCAGGAAAATCAAGCTCAAGAATCTCCTTAACTGCTCTGTCTCTCAAATCCTTATAGAAACCACCCTGGATTACTCCAAACATGATCTGGTCTCCCCTTTTCTTAACTAATAGGCTTCTCTTTGCCCACTCAATAGTTATGTCAAGCTCCCTCTTAGTTTCTTCCCAGGGAGAAGGATAAGCTCCACATATATCTAACGGGATAATTATGTCTGAGCCTATTTTCTCCTGCGTTTCAACAACGATTTCTGGGGTGAAAAAATGTTTTGATCCGTCAACAAAAGACTTGAACTCAACCCCAGCGCTTGTAATTTTCCTTATCTCTTTAAGTGAGAGCACCTGAAAGCCACCACTATCAGTTAAAACCACTCCATCCCAACCCATAAAACTGTGGATTCCATTAGCCTTTGCAATGACATCTGCTCCTGGCTGAAGATAAAGGTAGTAAGTATTTGCAAGAATGATTTTAAAGCCTATCTCCTTCAGTTCATCCGGGGTAAGAGTCTTAACTGTAGCTTGAGTCCCAACTGGCATAAAAACTGGAGTTGTGATAGTTCCATGAGCAGTATCAAACTCAGCAACTCGAGCTCTTGTTAAAGCATCCTGTTTAATAACCCTGAAATTAATATCCCTAAACATTTTTCCTCATATAATCAACATTGCGTCGCCAAAACTGTAAAATCTATAGTTCTCCTGGACCGCGACACTATAAGCATCAAGTATTAATTCCTTCCCCGCAAAAGCAGCGACCAGAGCCAATAAAGTTGTTTTAGGGAAATGAAAATTCGTAATTATTGCATCAACAATTTTAAACGGATATCCTGGTTTAATGAACATCTTTGTCCTGCCTACCATAGGCTTCAGGATGCCTTTCCTTGTTGCAGCTGTTTCCAAACTTCTTACAACAGTTGTTCCACAGGCAAACAAGCGACCACCATTTTTTCTTGCCTCATTTATCCGCTCTGCCGTCTCATTTGCTATATAAAAGTCTTCCTCATGTATCTTGTGCTTTTCAATGTCCTCTTCAGATATCGGCTTGAATGTGCCAAGGCCTACATGCAAGGTAATATATTCAACAACAATCCCTTTTTCTTCAAGTTTTTTCAGCAGCTTTTCTGTAAAGTGAAGCCCAGCAGTCGGGGAAGCCACCGATCCTTCAAGGGTTGAGAAAACAGTTTGGTATTCGTCTTCTGTCGCTAAGTATCCTTTTATGTAAGGAGGCAAGGGAACTTCACCTGCAATCTTGAGAATTTCATTCATTGAGATTTTCCCTTCTGATACGAATTCCACAATATTCTCTCCGTTTGCATTCTTTTCAATTACTTTTGCCTTAATTTCCGGAATTTCTTTAAGAACAAACAGGTCACCAGCCTTAACTCTGCTATTTGGAGAAGTTAAGGCATGCCATCGAAAACCATCAATGAATTTTAAAAGAAAAACCTCTCTTTTCCCTTTTGTTCCCTCTTTGTATCCGTGAAAACGGGCTCTTATTACTTTGGAATTATTGAGGACAAGAATGTCTCCGGAATTAATAAATTCCTCAATCTCGTAAAACTTATGATGTGAAAAAACTCTATGCTTTTTATCTACTACCATCAAACGTGCATAGTCACGCGGATAAATAGGGTGCTGAGCAATTAAGTTTTCGGGAAGTAGGTAATCAAGCTCATCTACCTTCATTACATAATACCGGTGAAAATTTTAATGATCTGTCCAACGATAAACGGAAAAATTTGTGAAGAAATAAGGTAAAATCTTGAACTCAAAACTATCCCCAAAAAAGTATTCTGGGGTATTTTGAAGAAATTGAATATGTATACAATTGCCTGCAACACTATGGATATAACGAAAATACTCAGGAATACTTTTACCACGCCTCCAAAAACAACATCAACCCAGTGAAGGAAAGGACTTGTTTTCATTGCTTTTCTGACTATAAGACCAATAATCCTGATAGTAACTAAGACAACAAGAAAAATACCAACAAACGATAGTGCTATGAGTACCCAGGATGTTATTTTTTGAGCAATGAAGGAAGCAACGTTCTGGGAAGTTTCAGAAAAATTGTTCAATATGAAATTCTTAAGGAATGAAGGTATATTCATTGAAAGAAGCGTATCATTAACATTTCCAAGTGTTGAAGGCAAGTTTTCAGTACCTGCAGGAAATTTTACAATGCCTGTAACCCATTGCATTATACGTTCAGAAACTGAAAAATGGCTTGAAATATACATTGCAAGCTTAATGGCAAAAGCTCTTGCAAGAATCCACCCAAAAACCAGGCTCAAGATATCAAACAAAAGCAGAATTACTCCATTTTTCATCCCGATGAGTAAGTCAACAATTAGAATTACAAAAATTACTATATCAACATAGTTTGCCTTCACCATAAGTTTATTTTAGCTATTTAGACTTTTTTTTCAACACATAGTAGACACTCTCTTGACAAAAATCTATACTTGCGTAAAAAATAAAAGATGAGGTATTTGCGATATTATGGGAGTTTTTGGAACAGCAAGTTTTTGTCGAAAAAAATCAGAGATGCTATTCTTTTATTGTGCTAAATCAAGACTCTTATTTGTTTGTCAAAAGATTCAGTTCCTTTTAAAACGCTTCTTTTTTCTGGCCCTACTTATTATATATAGCTTTTCTTTATCTAAAAACATCACTGATTCACTTGAAAACAAAATAATCTTTAAATTTATTTACATTATCTAAAAGACCTTCAACATAAAGAGTTGTACCGTTTTCTTCGTCCTGTTTCCAAATAACATTAGCTAAATCATACACTTGGCCTAAAATGTTTCCTGCCTCATAGGGGATAAAAAGCTTAACCTTTATAAGGGATTTTTCAAGTATTTCATGAATTTTCTTTTTAAGGTCCTCAAGGCCTTCCTTTCTCAGAGCTGAAATGAAAACAGCTTCTTTGTAAGCATTCTTTATGAAGTTTGCGCTATCAGGATTTAACTTATCCATTTTATTGAAAACCAGAAGTCGTGGTATATCCTCGCTTCCAAGCTCTTTCAGGGTTTCCTCAACCACTTCAATTTTCTTCCCAAAATTTTCGTCTGAAGAATCGACAACATGAAGAATAAGCCAGGAATCCAGAATCTCTTCAAGAGTTGAATGAAATGCATAAATTAATGCAGGAGGCAAATCTCTTATAAATCCAATAGTATCAGTAAAAATAACCTTGAAGCCTTCGGAAATTTCAGTTTCCCTTATTAAGGTATCAAGTGTTGCAAACAACATATTTTCAACGTATGAGTCAGCTCCAGTTAGCACATTTAACAGCGTTGACTTACCTGAATTTGTATATCCTGCAATTGCAACTATCGGAATATTACTTTTTTTCCTCCTTTTTCTCCTTTCTTCCCTGTGTTTTTTTATCTCCTTCAGGTGTGTTTCCAAACTTTTAATTCTGCTATCAATATATCTTCTTTTAAGTTCGGTCCTTCTCTCTCCCGGTCCTTTAAGACCCATTTCAGAACCTGTCTGCTGGTCAAGGTTTATTTCATTATGGACAATTTCAGGAAGCCTCATTTTAAGCTGGGTTAGTTCAACCTGCAGTTTTCCCTCACTTGACTTTGCCCGCATTGAGAAAATCATAATAATCAAATGAGGTCTGTCTACACAAGGAACTCCTATTTCTTTTGAAAGGTTTCTTAGCTGTAAATAAGTGAGCGTTGCGTCAATAAAAACAAAGTCAGCCTCAAGAAGTTTTACAATTTGCTTGGTCTCCTCAAGCTTTCCTTTGCCTATAAAAAATGCATAGTTGATATCTTTAATTACCTGGGAGGTTTCAGCAACAATTTCAATTCCAAGAGTTTCAACAAGAAGCCTGAACTCTTCAAAAGCCTCTTCTCTAATCTCTCTATCTTTTGGCCTAATAACTTCAACAAGTACAGCTTTTCTGGTTGTGTGCTGAATCTGCTTCATTTATTCCTTGCTTGCTTTGAATGCAAAACCTTGAAGTATGCTTTTGCAAACCTATGAGATTCATCACGGATACGTTGAAGCAGCTGGAGAATTTCAGAATCTCCTGGTAAAACTACAGGCTCGCTTAGATGCTCAGAGAATATTTTCTCTTCCTTTTTTGCAAGTGATGCCACATCCACATCAACGCTAAGAACCTTTTTAATCTTCAAAGCTGCATCGAGCTGCCCTTTTCCACCATCAATCAGTATGAGGTCTGGTCTTGAGACAGAAAAGTCTTTGCTCTCGGTAAACCTTCTTGACAAAACTTCCAGCAACATTCCATAATCATTTGAACTATCAAGGAACTTAATCTTGAATTTCCTGTATTCTTTTTTATCCGGGTGAGCATTAGTAAAGACAACCATAGAACCAACTGCAAACTTGCCACTCACATTTGAAATATCATAACCTTCTATCCGTCTGGGAATTTTTGACAGCTTGAGAATTTCCTTGAGCTGCATCAAAATCTCCTCTTCCTTAAGGAAAGAGTGTCTATCTATATAGTTTTTAAGCTGTAACCTTGCATTTTCCCTTGCAAGCGACAGAACTTTTAAGGCCTCGTCTCCACGTGCCTTTAATAATTTTGTCCGCTTGCCTCCAAAAGAATTAAGAAAATTCTCTACGGTCTTTCTATCTTTTGATGAACTTTCAAGATAAATTCGATTTTCCTGAGCATGGAAAGGATAAAGGGTCAAAAATTTTGATAAAATTTCACCTTTATCCTGAACTCCGTGAGCATTTACAATAAAAGGATAAGTACCATTTACTCTTCCATTTCTTACGCTTATCTTAACGATACACGCCAAGTCATCCTTAAGCTCACAAGCAAATAGATCAAATGAAACATCATTATTAGAAACGACCCTCTGCTTTTCCATTATTGAAAGCAAACCCTTAAGCGAGTCTCTGTAAATTATTGCACGTTCGAAATCCATTTCGTTCTTTGCTGATTCTAACTCTCTTTTTACTCTCTCAAGAATCGTCTTGTCTTCGCCTTTAAGAAACAATTTAAGTGAATCAATCACCTTTTTGTATTCTCTTTCGGATACTTTATGTGCACATGGGGCATTGCATAATCCGATATGGTAAAGAAGGCAAGGCTGAAAAGTTCTAGCTTCTGTAATTTTAACATTACAACTTCTTATTGGAAAAACTTTCCTTAAAGTTTTTATTGTAGTATCCACAACTCTGCCATGCGGAAAAGGCCCAAAATATTCTCCGTTCTCGCCCCTTATTCTATAGACCTTCATTATCCTGGGATACTTCTCATCGGTTATTTTAATATAAGGATAGTTTTCATCGTCAACTAATCTGATATTATAATACGGAAGATGTTTCTTAATTAGATTGTTTTCGAGAAGCAAAGCCTCATCTTCTGATGAAGTTACAATGAATTCAATGTTCCTAACTCGCTCAGAAAGTGCATAAGTCTTTGGGTCTTTTGGTCGCTTGTAAGAATTCACCCTGTGCAAAATTGATTTTGCTTTTCCTACATAAATAACCTTCCCCCGATCGTCTTTCATTAAATAAACTCCGGGTGACGGGGGAAGGTATTTGATCTCTTCAGGAAATTTCAAACTATTTTGCATAATCTATATAACGGGTTTCCCTGACTACCGTTACCTTAATTATGCCAGGATAAATTACCTCCTCTTCGATTTTCTTAGCAACATCATGAGATATCTTCAAAGCAATATCCTCATTAATTTCCTCTGGGTTTACCATAATCCTTATTTCACGCCCTGCCTGCACTACAAAAGCCTTTTTAACTCCCTGGACTGAAGTTGCTATCCTTTCAAGGTCTTCCATTCTCTTAATATATGTTTCAAGGTTTTCCCTTCTTGCTCCAGGCCTTGTTGCAGATAAGGTATCTGCAACCTGAATAATAACATCCAGTACAGTTTCTTGTTTTATGTCACTATGATGAGCCTGGACAGAATGGACAACCTCATCATTTTCCCCGTGACGTCTTAGAATATCGCCTCCAACAATAGCATGGGGACCCTCTAAATCTGAAGAGAGGACTTTTCCAATGTCGTGAAGTAATCCTGCTCTTTTTGCAAGAATTACATTCTCACCAAGCTCTGAAGCCAGAACTCCTGCAATGTTTGCAACCTCAATGGAGTGCTGGAGCAAGTTCTGCCCGTAGCTGGTTCTGAAGCGCATTTCACCAATAAGGCGTTTCAATTCATGAGGAAAACCGTAAAGCGACAACATAACAAGAGCATCATCAGCCTCTTTTAGTAAAACCTGCTCAAATTCTCCCTCTGCCTCATTAACAAATTCTTCAATTCTTGCAGGATGTATTCTTCCATCTATAATCAATCGCTCGAGTGCTCTCCTTGCAATTTCTCTCCTGACAGGGTCAAAACATGAAAGCGTAACTGCTTCCGGAGTATCATCAATTAAGAGATCTACTCCGGTCAAAGTCTCAAATGTCCTGATATTTCTTCCTTCTCTTCCAATAATCCTCCCTTTTAACTCATCCGAAGGAAGAGGCACTACGGACACAGTATTCTCAGATACATATTCAATTGCGCAGCTTTCCATCGCCTGCGAAAGAAGAACTCTTGCCTTATCAGCAACTCTTTCTTTAAGCTCTTCCTCCATCTGCCCGAGTTTCTTTGCAAACTCCTTCTGAAGCTCATCTTCAACTCTTTTGATGACTATATTTCTTGCATCTTCGACGGAAAGGTTTGCTACTCTCAAAAGCTCGGTTTCAATTCTCGATTTTTTATCCTCAACATCGCGTTGCAATAAAAGAAGGTCTTCTTCCTTTTTTGCAAAATCTCTCTCCTTCTTTTCAATGTTTAGACTACGTCGATCTACAAATTCTTCTTTTTTTATTAGCCTGTTTTCTATCTCGAGGAGTTCTCTTTGCCTTTCTTTATACTTTAGTTCAAGTTCCTGGACTTTATGCTCGTATTCCTCTTTTAGCTGAAGCCTCATTTCTCTTTTTTCAGCTTCACTTTCCTTCTCGAGTTCCTCGCGTCTTTTTTTCTGGTATTCGTCTATGGAGCCTATCTTACTTCTGTAAATATATCCCTGGAAGATCCATCCAAGTATAAGGCCAATGATAAGCATAATTATAGTTATAACAACGTATAAAACGTATGGAACTTCACCTTTAAACAAGTTCCTCACCTCCCTTTATTAATTTTTGTCGGCGAGGACTTCCTGAACGATATGCGGGCGAAAACCTCTGCTTAAAAGGTATGCTCGAATTTTATCTTTAGGCTTCTTGCTCAAAAGCTTCAGGGCTATTTCTCTTTCTATTTCAGGAGTTACAAGTTCTGAAAGTTTCTGTCTAAAAATATCTTTGTATATACCTTTTTTATAAAGCTCGGCTTCAACTTTTAAAAAGCCATATTTCTTTTCAAATGCATATTTCTGAATTACGCGCTCAACATAACGTTCGTCTGAAAGAAGCCCTCTTTCGATTAAGTTTGCAATTACTTTACCAGCGCTTTCTTTGTCGAAATGTTCTTCTAACTTGTGCCTTAATTCAAACTCAGAGTAGTCCTTCCTTGAAAGAAGCCTGAAGGCGTAGGTTGAAGGATCACTGCCCTTCTTGCTTCTTCGGGAATAATCTTTCATTAACTTCTACCTTAATTTTACTCAGGAGTTCTCCATTTGATTCAATTAATTTAATAGCGTTTTCTCTTCCCTGGCCCAGTTTAATATCTCCATATGAATAAAATGAGCCAGTTTTTTTGATGATTCCAGCATCAGTTGCCACATCAAATAGATCAGCGTTCCTTGACACCCCTTGTCCATACATAAGGTCAACTACAGCTTCTCTATAAGGCGGCGCAACTTTATTCTTTACAACCTTAATTCTTATCCTATTGCCTTTTTGTTCATTGTCTCCGCCAGTAATTGATTCAACCCTTCGCACGTCAAGCCTAACAGAAGAGTAAAACTTCAGAGCTCTTCCGCCAGGTGTTACCTCAGGGTTACCAAATACAACTCCAATTTTCTCCCTCAATTGATTAATAAATACCATGCAAGTCTTGGATTTGCTAATAGAACCACTAAGTTTCCTGAGTGCCTGGGACATAAGGCGGGCCTGCACGCCCATAAACGCGTCACCCATCTCCCCCTCAAGTTCAGCCTTCGGAACAAGGGCTGCTACTGAATCAAGCACGCAGATATCGACTGCTCCAGAGCGAACAAAAGTATCAATTATCTCAAGTGCTTGCTCTGCATAATCTGGCTGAGAAACAATTAGTTCTTCAATATTTAACCCAAGATTCTGTGCATACCCAGGTGAAAAAGCATGCTCAACATCAACAAAAAGAGCTTTTCCTCCTTGTTTTTGAGCGCTTGCAACTGCCTCAAGCGCAAGCGTTGTTTTCCCACTTCCCTCAGGACCAAAAATTTCAACGATTCGCCCTCGTGGAAAACCCCCAACTCCAAGAGCAACATCTAAAGAAATAATTCCTGTTGGAATTACATCAATCGATAAGCCTGCCTTTTTATCGCCAAGGCGCATAACAGCACCTTTGCCAAATTCCTTTTCTACTTGCATCATTGCAAGCTTTAATGCTTGTTCTTTCTCGTTCTCATTATTTGCCATAGTTTACCTCGCTTATTTTTCTCTATTATACAATAGTTATTTATGAAATTCAAAATCTGAGAGAGTATTATAAATAGGACCTTTTGGAGTAAGACTACTGCTAATGAGTGAAAGCCCCAAAACTTCTGCGTTTATTGAAAAATCTTTCACTGAGATGATCTTCAAATTCTGCAGTTCAAATTTCGCTCTTCCAAAAGTAAGGTGGGGAACAAAAGCATGCTCTTTTGGAAAACCTAATTTATTGATTTCCTTTTCAATAAATTCAGCAAGGAGAATCATTGGCTCTCGACCTTTAACAATATCAAAGAAAATAACATTTGCCTTTTCTTCTTTTGGAAAACCTGATATTCCCTTGATTAGAAATGAAAACTTATTGAAATTCTCGCTGGCAAGAGCAAGAGAACTTTCGATAAGAGGAACTTTGGACTGTTCAGTTTCCCCGAGGAATTTTATAGTTATATGAAGGTTTTTCTTATTAACAATTTTAACTCCCTTTAGAAAGGGTTTTACTTCTTCAACAACCCTGTAAAGCTCATCCTCGAAAGGAGTAGTTTTCAAGGCGATAAATAATCTCATTTCGAGCTCACCTCTCCTGCCAGTTTGTATAAATCTCCTTTAACTATTTCCACTTCATAAATTTCTGAAGGCTTAAGCTGTCCTTCAACAATTAAAATATCGTCAACTTCAGGAGCATCATAAACCGTTCTTCCAATAGATTCTTTTCTTTCAGAATCATAATAATCAATAATGCTCTCTATTCTTCTGCCAATTAACCTCTTTGCTCGGAGTCTGGCAATGGAATCTTTTAATTTGAGAATTTCTTTAAGACGTCTTTCTTTTATATGAGCCTCGACCTGAGGAAAAGAAAAGCTCTCAGTTCCTTCTTCATTCGAATATTCAAAAACTCCAATGTGATCAATTTGATACTTCATGAGAAAGTCTTTTAACTCTTCAAACTCTTTCTCTCCTTCATATGGTAAACCTACTATTATTGAGCTTCTAAGGGCAAATCCAAACTCCTTAATCATTGAAACAGTTTCTTCTATTTCTTTCCTACTGGCTGCCCTTTTCATCTTCTTTAGAATTTTTTCACTTATATGCTGTATCGGCATATCAATATAAGGAACAATTTTAGGATTAGACTCCATATACTTAAGAAGCTTATATACATTTGTGGATGGATACGCATACATAAGGCGAATCCATTTAATCTGGGGGATTTTGCTTATACTGTCGAGCAGCTCAATTAATTTTGGCTCTCCATATAGGTCAATTCCATACTGCGCAATATCCTGTGCAATAATGATGAGTTCCTTAACTCCATTTTGTGCAAGAAATAATGATTCCTGAAAAAGAAAATCCTTTTCAAAGCTATGAATCCTACCTTTAATTCTGGGTATCAGGCAGAAAGCACAGGAATGGTTGCATCCGTCTGCTATTTTAAGATATTCATAGTGCGGAAGTGTGAATTTAAGCCTTGGAAGAGTTTCAGATACGGGAATAGATGAAACAAAAGACTTTTCAAGTTTCAGCGCTGAAACAACATCATTTAAATTATTCGTAGAAATTACTGCACTGACGCCCTTAAATTTATTGACCATGCTTTCACCATATAGAGATGGATAGCACCCCGCAACAATCAATTTCTTCACTAAACCATTTTTCTTTTTTTCTAAGAATTCATTTATAACTTCCTCTGCCTCACTTCTTGCGGAAGCTAAAAAAGCACAAGTGTTAATAACGATATCGTCTGCCTCTTCGGGGTCATAAGTAAAATCATATCCGGATAAAAGAAGCTTTCCAGCAATTCTTTCTGAGTCCACAAGGTTTTTAGGACACCCAAGACTTATTATCGAAACTTTTTCCTTTCTCACGGCTTGTAAGTCTTCTCTACTACATAATTGACTGGATCAACAATACCAAGATCTTTTCCGTTCAAGTTTACTGAGACAACAGGAGCATTTCCAAATCTTATTTTTATATATTCTTTTCCTTTTAATTCCACTGTCTCTCCATTATGAATATATTTTTGGTAATAATCCCCATCAATTGTAATGCCCATCCAGCAGAGCCCTTTTGACTTCAAAACTAACTGTATGCCTTCGATTGGCTTTTCAGGCTGTGTTTCAGCTGGTATCTCTGGCTCTTTGGAAGGTTCTTCAGTTGTTTCAGCTGGGATTTGGGGTTCCTCAGTAATTTCATTTTGAGAAGGATTGTTTATAGCTGCTTGTTTATTTTTAGAAATAAAGTAAGCCCTCAAAAGGAAACCTGAACCGATTACAAGTGAAATTAATATTAAAACAAGAAAAGTTCTCCCCTTTTTTTTGGGGTAAGAAATCTGCTCTTTCCCCCTGAAGAAATCCTTGTAAGTATTAAGAAGCTCCTCACCGTTTAAGTTTAAAAATTCTGCATATTTTTTTATGTAAACTGCAATATAACCGTCGTAACGAGGGAAGTCGTTGTTCTCGATTTGTTCAAGGTAAATAGGCATAATGAGGGTAGCCCTGGAAACCTCCTCCAGAGTGATCCCTTTAGCAATTCTTTCTTCTTTTAAGGCCTTCCCTATATCAATCATCCCTCTATACTTTCTCCCAGAGCCTCTTCAACATTTTCTATTAATTTGACTTCAATGTGTCTTAATACTGACTCAGGAATATCTTTAAGGTCTTTTTCATTGGCTTTCGGAAGTATTACTTTTCTAATGCCGGCTCTATAAGCTCCCAATACTTTCTCCTTCACTCCTCCGATAGGAAGTACTCTTCCCCTAAGAGTAATTTCACCTGTCATTGCAATATTTTTCCTGACAGGCTTGCCTTTCAGCGCAGACACAATGGCAACGAAAATTGTGATTCCTGCAGAAGGGCCTTCCTTTGGTACAGCCCCCTCAGGAACATGCACATGGATATCGAACTTGTCATAAAAATCCAGAGGCACCTGGATTCTATCAGCATAGCTTCTTATGTAACTCAAGGCAGCTTGAGCACTCTCTTTCATCACGTCTCCCAGCTGGCCTGTAAGAAGCAAGTTGCCCTTTCCTGGCATTTTTGTAGCTTCAATGTAAACAATATCTCCACCTGCGAGCGTTACAACCATACCGCATGCAACACCTACAAGGTTTTTCTTTTCAGTTGCCTCTTTCATGAACTCTGGCTTACCTAAGTACTTTTCTAAATTTTTTTCGCTTATTTTTACTTTGACTGACCCTTTTCGTGCTTTTTCTTTTGCAACTTTCCTTATCACTTTTGTAATCGATCTTTCCAGATTTCTCAAACCAGCTTCTCTTGTGTACTCATTAATTATTTTCAAGATTGCCATATCTGAAAAAACTACATCCTCAGCCTCAAGACCGTGAGCTTCCAACTGCTTGGAAATAATAAATTCCTTGGCAATATGCAATTTCTCCTCATCGATATAGCCAGGCAGTGGAAGAATTTCCATCCTATCGAACAAAGCAGGAGGAATAGTATCAGTAATGTTTGCAGTAGTTATAAAAAGAACCTCAGAAAGATCAAAAGAAAGTTCAATATAGTGATCCGAAAAAGAGTTATTCTGTTCGGGATCAAGGGCTTCTAAAAGTGCAGCGGTTGGATCTCCTCTAAAATCTGCACCAACTTTATCGATTTCATCAAGTAAAAAAACAGGGTTCTTAACTCCGGCCTGCTTAATTCCTTGAATAATCCTTCCGGGTAAAGCCCCTACGTATGTTCTTCTGTGTCCACGAATTTCTGCTTCATCCCTGATACCTCCCAGGGACACCCTTACAAATTTTCTTCCTAAAGCCTCTGCTATTGATTTACCTAAAGAGGTCTTACCTACCCCGGGAGGGCCTACAAAACAGATAATAGGTCCCTTAATATCTTTCTTGAGCTTCTTAACTGCAATTATTTCTAAAATCCTCTCCTTAACATCAGTAAGATCATAGTGGTTTTTGTCGAGAATTTTCTTCGCCTTATCAACATCAACAGTATCCACTGTACTCTTATCCCAGGGGAGAGCAATTAGCCAATCAAGGTAATTCTGGATAACGCCACTCTCAGGGCTCAATACGGGTATTTTCTTAAGGCGGTCAATTTCCTCTTCAATCTTATCTATAACATGTTTGGGGAGATGCCTGCTTTTAAGCTTTTTCTTTATATCTGAAACAATCCCTGCGCCTTCGCCTTCTTCTCCAAGTTCTCTTTCTATCTCTTTAAGTTTCTCCCGAAGGAAATACTCTTTCTGGCTTTTTTCAATTCTACTCCTCACTTCTTCATCGATCTTGCGGCTTAATTCAAGGATTTCGTTCTCCTTTTCAAGAATATTAATAATTATTTTCAGTTGTTCCTTAAGGCTTCTTTCCTCAAGGATTCTTTGCCTGTCTTCCGGCGGAACAAAAAGATTTGACGCAACAACAGAAACAAAACGTGAAGGGGTATCTACATTTGATAGAGCAATTAAAGCATCTTGAGGAACCTTTTTATTCAGTTCCGAGTAAATCGCAAATTTTTCTGAAGAAATCCTTGTTAATGCCTCTATTTCCAGGGATGCTTCAGTAATAGCTTGCACAGGCTCCACCGTAACGCTCCAGAACTCGCCATCGCTATTGAAATTCGTAATTTGAACTCTATCAATTCCTTCCACAAGAACTCTATAAGTACCGTCTGGAAGCCTTAAAATCTGCAGAATTTCAACTCCAACACCGACGTTAAATACATCCTGAGGTAAAGGATCTTCAACTAACCCGTTCTTCTGAGTTGCTACAACAATCAACTTGTCCTCTGACCACGCCTTTTCAATAGCGTTTACGGATTTCGTCCTGCCTACAATAAGAGGAACAACCATCTCAGGAAATACAACAATATTCCTTAAGGGGATAAAAGGTGCTTCTTTTTTATTCCAATTTTTTTCCATCTCTACTCCTTGTGCTGTTTTTTTTAGAATGAACAGCAAGACTCATCTAATAATACTTTTAAGATCTATTTTCCCCCAAGATCGAGAGATCGCGAAACAATAGCATCAATTATACCATATTCTTTAGCTTCTCCAGGGGACATAAAATAATCTCTTTCAGTATCTTTCTGAACTCTTTCAATACTCTGGCCAGTATGGTAAGAAAGAATCTCGTTTATCATCTGTTTAATTCTCAACATTTCTCTTGCCTGAATCTCAATGTCAGTTGCCTGCCCTTGTGCTCCTCCCCATGGCTGATGGATCAGAATTCTTGAATGAGGAAGTCCAAAACGCTTACCCTTTTCGCCAGAAGCAAGAATAATTGCAGCCAAAGAAGCTGCCTGGCCCAGGCAAATTGTAGCAACTGGCGCCTTAATATACTGCATAGTGTCATAGATTGCCATACCTGGAACAACTTCTCCTCCAGGGCTATTAATATATAAGAAAATATCCTGTGTAGGGTCCTGAGCTTCAAGGAAAAGAAGCTCAGCAACTATTAAATCGGCCTGAAGTCCATCTATTACATCGGTCAGGAAAATGATTCTATCCTTGAGGAGTCGGGAGTAAATATCGTAAACCCTTTCCCCTTTTCCAGTTTGCTCAATAACAGTTGGAATAATTGGCAAATTAATCACCTCCATATATTATTATAGCATTTTCTTTCAATATTAAAATTGCCTTGCTTCTTAAGAGTTCCTGTTTTATATAGTGCTTAAGTTCGTCAGTAAGAGTGACTTTCTGGTTCTGCAGGTCCTCTTCAGTAACTATTCTGTTGAATTCACTTTCCACTTCATCATTGGATACAGTTATATTTTTCTTCTTAATAATATCTCTTATAACTAAATCTTCTCTAAGTTCATTCTCAATTACCTTTCTAATTTCAGCCTTATAATCATCAATTGTTTTGTTTTCCTCTTTCAGCACGTCTTCAATTTTCTTTCCTCTTTTAAGATATTTCTCCTCAACATCCTTATAACGTTCTTCAATGCTTTCTTCTATGAATTTCTTGGGAAGTTCAACTTCAAGACTTTCCAAAATAATTCTTAAAACTTCATGTCCTCTGTTTTCCTCTGCCTGTGCACTTTTGTTCTGTTTAATTTGCTTTTTTATCTCTTCTTTAAGTGCATTCAGGGTTTCGAAACCTGCTTCTTTTGCCAAAACATCATCTAAAGAAGGTACTTTCTTTTCCTTTATCGACAAAACAGTAAAAGTGACTTCCGAATTCTCTGTTTTTATAATAAACTTATCATTGATTTTCTTTCCAATGATCTTTTCCGCAAAATCTCCAATGACTTTATCCTTTCCTGCTGTCACTGTAAGAGGGACAGGCTCTTTTCCTTCGGTTTCATAACTTACTTCTATAATGTCTCCCGATTGAATTTCCCTATCTATCGGAGTAAGCTCAGTAAAAGAATCTTGCAACTCGTTAAGTTTCGAATTAACTTCATCTTCTCTTACTTCTATTTTGACAGGGATTTCAAATCTCTTTTCAAGATCTATGTTTACGTCCGGTAAAAACTCCACAGAAACAGAATAATTAATAAGGTCTTCTTTAAGTTCATTAACATGGACATCTGGACGGGAGAGAGGATATATATTTTCCTTCTTAAATATTTCATCCATGTCTTTGTCGATAAGGTATTCAAGAGCCTCCTCAGTTATTCTTTCCTCACTAACAAAAGGTGCCCCAATCTCATATGGAGCCTATCCATGCCTGAATCCTGGCACTTTAACTTTTTTAACCAAAGTGCTATATGCCTTTTGTTTTGCATTCAAAATCTCTTCTCTTGATTCATGCACGTCAAATACAATTTTCGAGCTAGTTTTCTCTTTTACTTCATATTCCATTTTGTATCTCCTTTGCCTTTAAATATAAAATGGTGCGAAGGGCGGGATTTGAACCCGCAGGAGTTGCCTCACTGGATCCTAAGTCCAGCGCGTCTGCCAATTCCGCCACCCTCGCACTGTCCTTTAAATATAGAAAATGGTGGGTTCTGCGGGGGTCGAACCCGCAACCTACGGATTAAGAGTCCGTTGCTCTGCCAGTTGAGCTAAGAACCCACTTATATGGCGCGCCTAGCAGGATTCGAACCCGCAGCCAACGGATCCGAAGTCCGTCGCTCTATCCAGTTGAGCTATAGGCGCATCTGGTGCGCCCAACAGGATTCGAACCTGCGACCTGCGGATTAGGAATCCACCGCTCTATCCTTCTGAGCTATGGGCGCTCATTTCTATCCTGGGGTGGGTGAGGAGATTCGAACTCCCAACGGCCGGATCCACAGTCCGGTACTCTAACCATTGAGCTACACCCACCATCTGGCGCGCCCAGCCGGACTCGAACCAGCGACCGACGGATTAGAAATCCGTTGCTCTATCCACCTGAGCTATGGGCGCGTCAATGGTCGGGGCGAGTGGATTCGAACCACCGATCTCATGGTCCCAAACCATGCGCGTTACCAAGCTACGCCACACCCCGAGCAATATATTTTAGTGATTCAGAATAAAAAATCAAGTATTATAATATCACAATTCCTCTTTCTTTATCTGCGCCTGGAATTAATTTAAAAGGAATTGCTTCGAGCAAAACGTTAGCCCATCAAATCACTTTTGAAGTTTGCAACAAAATTGGTACCTTCTGATTGATAAGCAAAACTAATCAATTAAATAAAAGTTGCATTAATAATAAATTTAATGGAGTTAATTTATTGCCTACTCCCTTTAGTTCCTAAATTCACATACCAACATCAATCATCAAACTACTTCAGTTATTCTATGGTGCCCAGGCTACGATTCTTGTCCATGCAGATTCCATTTCCATTCCTTTAACATTAAAAGCCCCCATATATGCACGTTTATTGCTAAGTTTATCAATTTCTCCACCAAGATTTTCTGCATGAACCAACCCTTTAGGGAAAAGCTTTAGGTGCATAATTTGATAAAATTCCTCGGTTGGGAACATTTCATCCCAGGTTTTACCATATTTTTCCTTAATCTTTTTATCAGCTTCAATGAACAATTTTGGATGCCAGGTTCTCAAAATTGTATTCATTGGATGGTCTGCACTCCCACAATCAACCCCAATCCATTTAAATTTCATTGAAAGAGCCCAGTTTGGAAAATCAGGACTTGGCCCAGGGTGCTTAACCATATAACGAACTTCATCTGCAGTTTTTTCATACCAAGCATACTTATGGTAACCTGTATTAATAATGAGAATATCTTCCGGTTTAATTTCTACTTTTTTCATAAGCATCTCAGGAGTATAAAGACCATAGTCTTCAACATCATCAGAGATATCTACCACAACACCGGGTCCAACCCACTCTTCAAGAGGAACTTGTCCAATTGCTCTACCCGCTCCATAAAAATGGATTTCTCCGTCCATATGGGTTCCAACATGATTGCTTGAAGTGATAATCTGACCGTTTGCACCCTGACCCATGTGAGCTCCAGCAATCCTTTTGAAATATTGGATTCCAAGAGGCATATAGCTTGGCCAAGGCGGAGTATGAATACTCAATGGTTGGGTCAAATCATACATTTTTACTTCGCTCATCATGAAATTAATAAATTCCTGTGTATTCATCTTTCTACCTCCCTTTATGAGTATTTTGTAGCAAAAATTATCAACGTATCTTCGACACATTCAAATAGATTCGCAATAATATTACTCTTTCTTCATCTAACAGAGAATTCCCAAAGAAGAACTCTCTTTTACTATTTGATGTATATCAAATCAGAAATAAATACTTAATAGCTTTATTTTAAATTATTCCTCGAGTCCTTCTGGAACTTCAAAATGTTCGGCAGAATTAAGAAGATCTGCAGGTACTGGGCTCTTAAATGAAGTGCCAATCATATCCTCAAGGTACTTCTTAATTGTAGATTGCCAGTATTCTTTTGTAACATAGTAAACTCTTGCGCCGCCTAACTCATGCTGTACATCTGGCCACGGATACGAAGGTTGCGCCATTCCAATACCCCATCTTTTCCATCCATTATAACTTTCATATGTTGCCCAGAATTCCTTCTGCCCAAGAATTTCAAAAGTGTAATAGCACTTTGCATAGTACATAACAAGACCTGCTTTCATTCCTCTCATAAAAGCGAGAGTGTGTAGGCTGATATTGATGTCTTTGTTCATGAGCCTTCCATTTGCCAAAGCAGCAAGCTTGCCATCAACGATACCAACTAGATGGTAAGGATCCTTTAATCTGTTTCTGTACCAGCCAAGGAGCTCTGCAAGAACTCTTGCACCAACTACATCGTAAAAGTCATGGTCAACATCAAGAAGTGTCTTTACAACCGGAAGAAGAAGATTGATTTCATCCTTTCTCATTTCTCTTACGACCATATTTTTACCATTGGGAAGCTGGATATACATCGGGCTCCATGGAGGAAGGTCGATTGCAGGACCGCTGAGAATTGGTTCGATCTCCTCGACTTTAAATACTACCTCAGCCTGTGAGACCTTTACTGGTGGTTGTTTTTTCATTTTGTTACCTCCCTTTAATGAAAGATGTTTAATTTTAGGTAAAACTCAGAAGTTTGTCAAGAGTACAAAAAACTAATTAATCTCTAAAAACAGCGTTCTTAAAAAACCAGTGAATTAGTATAATATAAAAGGTGCTGAGGAATGGTAAACAATCTAATTATGTTTGTTAAGCCTATAAAAACGTATGGTTTTCAAACCTGGGAGATACTCATCTTTTCTTCTGTGCTTTCTTATTTTATTGGCGCTATACCTAATGGCTTCATAATAGGGAAAAGACTATATAAAGTTGACATAACAGAACATGGAAGCGGAAACATTGGGGCTACTAACATACAAAGAGTTTTGGGAACCAAACCAGCAATTTTTGTTTTCCTCCTGGACTTCCTCGAGGGATTTGTTCCGACAATTTTATCAAAGGTAATCTTTGGCTCAACTGGTTTTGCATTAATTATCGGTTTTTTTGCAGCATTTGGTCATGATTACTCTTTCTTTATGAAACACTTTAAGGGAGGAAAGGGAGTTGCAACTTCCTTTGGAGTGTTGACTGCAGTCTTCCCGCTACTTTCATTAATTGAAGTTCTTATTTTCTTTTTGGTGATTTATTTCTCAAAGTACGTTTCCCTCGGGTCACTTATAGGTTCTGCAACATTTCCCTTCTTGTTTTCAGTTTACATGAAAGAGCCGTTGCTATTTATTGTTTCATTGCCATTTACGCTTCTGATTTTCGTTTCACATAGAGAAAATATAAAAAGACTTATAAATGGCACTGAAAGAAAAATAGGCAATAAAGTCAATAAATGAAAGACATTAAGGAACTATCCCTCAAAGAGCTTAGAAACTACTTTGTTTCCTTAAATGAACCTCAATATAGAGCAAATGAAGTATTCAGGGAGATATACAAGAATAAAGCAGAAGATTTCAATAAAATTACTACTCTGCCAAAAGAACTAAGGGCAATACTTAGCAAATCTTTTTATATTTACAGTTTTTCAAAAGTTTCAGAAATTAAAACAGAAGACGGAACAGTAAAATTTCTATTCAAACTTAAAGACTCCCTGCTTATTGAAACAGTGCTCATAAAAGAGAAAAACAAATTCGGAACCTTGAGGAACACGGTTTGCATTTCTACTCAAGTAGGGTGCATACTGGGATGCAAGTTTTGTGCAACAGGAAAAATGGGTTTTATCAGGAATCTAAGCACAGGAGAGATAATAGAGCAGTTCATGCACATAGATAAAAGCGAACCTCTAAACAACATTGTCTTCATGGGAATGGGGGAACCTCTTTTAAATTACGAAAACGTAAAAAAGGCAATTGAAATACTAAGTAATGAAAACGGAAGAAACCTTGGGAGAAGAAAAATTGTAATATCTACTGCTGGCATTATTGATAAGATTTACAAAATTACAGACGAGATTAATTCTGTGAAACTGGCCATTTCCCTGCATGCCCCAACCCAATTAAAAAGGGACGCTATCATGGAAAAAACGAAATCTTTTACTATGTCAAAACTTAAAGAAAGCCTCAAATATTACATTAAAGAAACCGGAAACACTATAACTATAGAGTATTTACTGATTAAAGACTTCAATGATGGAAAGGATGACGCTAAAAAGCTTATGAAATATCTTGAAGGCTTAAAATTCGTTAAAGTCAATTTAATACATCTTAACAATATCCCAAATATTCCTCTTGAACCCTCAGAAAGAGAAATCGAGTTTCAAAAATTCCTTATAAAAAATGGTGTAAGGGCAACTTTAAGAAAATCTAAAGGAACAGAAATTTCTGCCGCATGCGGGCAGTTAGCAACAAAAATATAACTCTATAAACGTTTTTGAGCGCGGGGCCCGAAAATAAGTGTTCCTACTCTTATCATATTTGCCCCTTCCTCAACTGCAATTTTGTAAGAATCTGACATTCCCATTGAGAGGATTTCCATTCTGACATTCGGAATATTGTTTTCACCAAGGTTAACGAAAAGCCTATTTGTTAGAGCAAAAAACGGTCGGATATCCTCTGGATTCGCCAATGCAGGGCCCATTGTCATTAAACCAAGTACCTTTATATGAGAGAGGTAGGATAAACTGCTTAAAAATTTCTCAACATACTCTGGCATTACGCCACTTTTTTGTGGCTCTTTGCAGCTATTAACTTCAACGAGCACAGGCATTACCTTTCCAAAATGCTCAGCCCATTTGTTTATCTCATATACGACCTCAAGAGAATCAACGCTTTGTATTAAATCAAAAAGCTCTACTATTTTTTTAATTTTACGCTTCTGTATCGAGCCAATGAAATGCCACTCGGCAATGTGTCCAAGTGCTCCGATCTTTTCCTGAGCTTCCTGTAAGTAGTTCTCCCCCACTATTTTAATTCCAGCACTTACGGCTTCACTAACTTCTTCAAGTGTCCTTTCTTTTGCTGCAGCAACAACCTTAACATACTCTGGAATTTCTCTTAAAAGAAGTTTAACGCTTTCTGAAATCCTTCCCATTTATCAAACTCCTTAAAACTCTCAGATTTCTCCTATAACCTTCTATATCTCCTGGAATCTCTAAAATCCCCGGAGTATTTTTAAAACGGGTATCATTAACAAAAAACCTAAAGGCTTCAAGACCTATTTTTCCTTTTCCTATTTCCTCGTGTCTATCCATCTTTAACCCTAAATCGAATTTGCAGTCATTCAAATGAAAAACTTTTAGCTTATTCAATCCAATAATACTGTCAAAATCGCCTATAACTCTTTCACATGAAGCTTTAGTTCTTATATCATACCCTGCAGCAAAAACATGGCAAGTATCAAGACAAACAGCAACCCTTCCATCATTCTTTATATGTTCCATAATCCAGGCAAGCTGATCAAATCTAAATCCAAGAACACTTCCTTCACCTGCAGTCGTTTCAAGAAGTAGCTTTGCTCGTTTTGATTTTGTAATTGAGAAAATAATATCAATGCTTTTTGAAATTCTTCTAATTCCCTTTTCTTCTCCCATGCCTTTATGTGCACCGGGATGAAAAGCCACGTAATCAATCCCCAAAACATCTGCTCTTTCCAACTCTAACGCCAGGTCATTGATCGATCTTTCCAATATTGCTTCATCTTGGCTTGCAATATTTACAAGATACGACGAATGAATCACTGCAGGTTTAATATGAAATTCTTTTAAGCGAAGCTTAAAAAGCCTAACCTCGTTTTTTGACAGCTCCGGAACTTTCCACTGCATCTGATTTTTCGTAAATATCTGAATACTATCGCAAGTTGCTTCTCTCCCAAAAATGGGAGCATTCGATACTCCTCCGGCAATTGAGACATGCGCACCTAAAAGCATGAACCTAACCCTTAATAACAAGAAGAGGCTTAGTCCTTGCAACAGCTGTAGCGAGCCCTTCTTCTATTATTGGCTCAACAACGGCATCCACATCCTTGTAAGCCTGCGGAGCTTCCTCTCGAGCGACTTTTTTATCTGCAGCGAAAAGAAGGATATCACTTTCATCCATTTCTCTTTTTATTTCTTCAAAAGAAATCTCCTTTACAGCGCTATGCCTGCTCTTAAGCCTACCTGCTCCATGAGCAACACTACCAAATGTTTCTTCAACTGCCTTATTACTCCCAATTAATATGTAAGAGCCCCTTCTCATATCGCCAGGCAGTAAAACTGGTTGCCCAATTTCTCTAAATTTCCCCTTTAATACAGCATGCCCTTTAGGAAATGCTCTTGTAGCACCCTTTCTATGGACAAGGAGAAGCATTTCTTTTCCACCGACAGTATATTTCTCGAATTTGGCAATATTATGCGCTACATCATAAAGAATATCCATGCCAAGTTTCTCAAATGGAGTCCTAAAAACTTGAGAAAATGACTTCCTAACAAAATATGTGATCACTTGCCTGTTAACCCATGCAAAATTCGCTGCAGCAGCCATTGCACCTAAATACATCTGTGATTCCGAAGCTCTAATGGGAAGCGAAACAAAATCCTTATCAAACAGAGGTATCTTGTAGGTTTCCATCCTTGGCAGCATTATCTGAATGAAGTCAGTTGCTATCTGATGCCCTAAGCCACGCGAACCTGTATGTATCCATATTACTATCTGCCCTTCAAATAAACCAAAGGCCTGGGCAACTTTCGGATCATAGATCTTTTCAACTTTATCTATCTCCAGGAAGTGGTTCCCTGCACCAAGCGTGCCAAACTCCTCACGTCCTCTGTCAACTGCTTTTCTGCTTACAAACTCAGGTTCCGCAGATTCAAGACAACCAGAATCCTCAATGTTTTCAATATCATACTCCTCAGCAAAACCTTTCTCCCGCGCCCACATTAAACCTAATTTCATAGCTCTTCTTGCCTGGTCTACGCCAAATTTCTCAAGACCCGTAGAACCAACACCTGAAGGAACGTTTTTGAAAAGGATTCTTCCAAGTTCAGGAAGATAGTCCTTCACATCCTCGTATCTCAAATTTGTTCTTATCACCCTTACTCCGCAATTAATGTCAAAACCTACACCTCCCGGAGAAACAACGCCTTCTGCAGCATCAAATGCAGCAATTCCTCCTATCGGAAAAGCATAACCCTGGTGCATGTCTGGCATTCCAATCGAATAACTGATAATTCCCCTAAGAGATGCGACATTCAATAATTGCTGCAGTGCTAAATCCTTTTCAATGAAAGGTAAAAGCGTGGGTGAACTGTAAATAATTGCAGGAACTCTCATATTCCCAGTTTTCTCGACTTCATACTTGAAGTCTGAAATTTTTTTAATTTCCATTCTCTCTCACTCCAGTATAGTTTAATTGATTTTTAAAAAATTTACAGTATAATTAGTTGGCATGAAAAAGAAAGGAGGTCTTTATGTCGATCGACTGGGATGAAAAACTTTCAGCCCGAAGTAAAACTATGAAAGCTTCAGCAATCAGAGAACTCCTAAACCTTATAAACAACCCTGATATTATTTCTCTTGCAGGCGGAATGCCAGACCCTACTCTATTCCCGAAAGAAATCATAGGAGAGATTGCAAAAGATATTATCATTAATAATGGTGGAAAAGCTCTTCAGTATGGACCAACTGAAGGAATAAAGCCTCTCAGGGAAACACTCGTAAAGCTTGCCCATGAAGAAGGTATCCCTTCAGTTGAATTTGACAATCTCATTATTACAACTGCCTCTCAGCAAGCACTTGACCTTACTGCCAAGATCTTTATCGACCCCGGGGACACTGTAATAGTTGAGGCTCCCTCATATGTAGGAGGCTTGCAGGCGTTCCAAGCGTTCCAAGCTAATTTCGTTACGGTACCCATGGATGAAGAAGGAATTAGAACAGACATCCTTGAAGAAAAGATCCTTAATCTTAAAACAAAGAATATCTCACCAAAGTATATATATGTAATCCCGAACTTCCAGAATCCTGCTGGAGTAACTATGACGCTTGAAAGAAGAAATGAACTTCTAAGAATTAGTCACACATACAAAATTCCGGTTGTAGAGGATGACCCTTATGGTGACATAAGGTTCGAAGGCGAAAAACTTCCTTCTCTATTGCAAATTGATAATATCGGAAATGTAATTGCTCTAAGAACTTTCTCAAAAATTCTTGCTCCAGGATTAAGACTCGGATGGATAATGGCCGATAATGAGCTAATTAAAAAAATAGCAATAGCAAAGCAGGCAGCAGATCTTTGTTCTCCGTCATCCACGCAGTATATTGCAGATAGATTCATAAGAGATGGACATCTTCAGGCATATCTCAAACTTGTCAGGGAGACTTACAAAGTTAAAAAGGATGCAATGCTTGAAGCTCTGGAAAAATATTTTCCGAAAGAATGCACATGGACAAAACCGCAGGGAGGCATGTTCGTCTGGGCAGAAACTCCCGAATATATAGATACAGATGCTCTTTTCCCTGAAGCAATCCAGGAGAAAGTGGCATATGTTATTGGAAGTGCTTTCTATCCGTACGGAGAAGATAAGAAACATATGAGACTCAATTTCACGCTTTCCTCTCCAGAACAAATCGAAGAAGGAATTAAAAGACTTGGAAACCTCTTAAAAAAGAAGATAAAAAACTGATATCATAATAAAGCCCCCTGTAAGGGGGCTTTTAAATTTTAACTCTTTAATTTTTCCAGGATTTCGTCCAACAATTCTTGAGCTGCTTTTTCTCCTCTTCTAATAACACCGGCAGGCTTCCAAAAACTGTCCCAACCCACATCATAAACTTTCGGAGTAATTACAACATCTGCATCTTTACAGTTCAGCTTTGAAAGATTGTAAGAAAGTATGTTTATTGATTCATTAGCAATTCTATACAGGCCCGCAGGTGTTCTTGATAATCCGTAAAAACTTTCCGATAGCTTCGAGGAAAGATTAACGGCAATAACGAAATCAGCACCTTTTTTCCTTGCAATATCAACCGGAACATTCTGTGAAAGTCCTCCGTCAGCAAGCAAAGTATTTCCAAACTTCACAGGCTGAAATACGAAAGGAATTGAAATACTTGCCCTTACTGCATCAACTAAATTCCCTTCGCTAAAGACCACGGGGTTTCCTGAATTTAAGTCGGTTGCAACAGCCAAAAATTTTGGGTTTAAAGTTTCTATTTCAGGATTTCCAATTTTTTCCAAAATAAATTTCCTTATTTTCTCCCCTTTAATCAAACCCATCCTTATGCTCGGGTCAAAAAGCATTGAAAGCACAGTTTTAGCATCAGTAGAAGTAGCAATTTCCTCAACTTTATCAATTGATCCAGACACTGAGTAAGCTCCCCCAATAAGAGCTCCAATACTTGTACCTATGATAAGGTCAAACCTGATGCCTGCACCAAGTAAAACCTTAATTACTCCAATATGTGCAAGCCCTTTAGGTCCTCCCCCGCCAAGCACCAGAGCTATTTTCTTGTCTTTCTTTCTTATGAATTTCAAAAAGTCTATTTTCTTTTTTTCCAACCATACACCTCCTTAACATTTTCAATTTTTTCTCTGATTTTTATTGCTTCTTCAAAATCAAGTACTTCTGCTTTGAGGTGCATCTCTTCTTCAAGCTCAGTTATCAAGGCCCTGAATTGTTCTTCTGTAAGAGACTCTATCCCAATTTCTTTGATTTCTTCCTCTTTTTTCCACGGTAGATCAATTAAATCAGTAATTGCTTTTCTGATTGTCTGAGGAGTAATGTTATGTTCTTGGTTATACTTGAGCTGCTTCTCTCTTCGCCGATTAGTTTCCTTGATTGCTCTTTTCATAGAATCTGTAACATTGTCAGCATACATTATTACTTTGCCCGAGACATTTCTTGCAGCTCTGCCCATAGTTTGTATCAAAGATACTTCGGAGCGAAGAAAACCTTCCTTATCAGCATCAAGAATTGCTACCAAAGAAACCTCTGGAAGGTCAAGTCCCTCTCTTAAAAGATTTATACCAACAAGGCAGTCAAAGTCACCGCTTCTCAATCCTTTTAGAATATCAACTCTATCAAGGGTCTTAATGTCTGCATGGAGATAGCGTGCCTTGACCCCTCTCTCAATAAGGTAATTGGTAAGGTCTTCTGCAAATTTCTTAGTTAGTGTTGTAACCAGCACTCTTTCACCTTTTTCGGCACGCATATCAACTTCCCTAATAAGATCGTCGATTTGACCTTTTGAAGGTCTGACTTCAATTTCAGGATCGACAAGCCCTGTGGGTCTGATAAGCTGTTCAGCTACCTGACTGCTCTTGTTTAATTCGAAACCGGAAGGAGTTGCAGAAACAAAAATGCACTGATTAACGTGCTTCAAAAATTCCTCAAATCTCAAGGGCCTGTTATCTAAAGCCGAGGGAAGCCTGAAACCATATCTTGCAAGAGTCAGTTTTCTATCATGGTCCCCATGATACATTCCTCTTAATTGGGGAACTGTGATATGAGACTCATCAACAAAAAGAAGATAGTCTTCAGGAAAAAAATTTATTAGAGTGTAAGGTTCCTCTCCTGGCTTTCTCCCTGAAAAATAGCGTGAATAGTTTTCAATTCCAGTGCAATAGCCAGTCTCTGTAAGCATTTCAATGTCATATTTCGTTCGCTCTTCAAGTCTTTGGGCTTCTACAAATTTACTTCTTTCTTTGAAAAAATTAACCCTCATTTCGAGTTCTTTCATAATTTCATCAACATATTTTTTTACTCTTTCCCTAGTAGTAATGAATTGTGCAGCGGGAAAAAAGGTGAAAGAAGAAAATGTCTTTATAAGCTCGCTTGTTAAAGGGTCAAATTCAACAATCGACTCAACTTCATCTCCAAAAAGCTCAATACGAATTGCAGTTTCTGACTCTTTTGGAAAAACATCAATGATATCACCGCGAATCCTGAATCTTCCACTTCTGAAATCAAAATCATTCCTCTCATATTGAATTCTTGCAAGATTCAAAGCAATTGTCCCTCTGTTGATTTTTTCTCCAACCCTTATTGAATACAGCTGTTCTTTGTATTCCTCGGGAGAATCCCATCCGTAAATGCATGAAACCGAGGCAACCACAATAACATCTCTCCTTTCAAGCAAAGCTCTCACCGTGGAATGTCTCAGGCGAGCTATATCTTCATTTATATCGGCATTTTTTGCAATGTACAAGTCAATTTGCGGAACATATGCTTCCGGTTGATAAAAATCATAGTAACTCACAAAATATTGAACAGAATTGTCAGGGAAAAATCTCCTAAATTCTGAATAAAGCTGCGCTGCAAGCGTTTTATTATGTGAGATTACAAGAGTTGGCTTCTGGAAATTCTGGATAATATTAGCCATTGCAAATGTTTTACCTGAACCAGTAACACCCAAAAGTGTTTGAAACCTGTAACCTTTATTTAGTCCTTCAACCAATTTAGAGATTGCCTCTGGTTGGTCACCGGTTGGAAGAAAATCAGAAACTAGAGAAAACCTCTTTTCCATTAACCCTCCTCAAAAAATAAACAATGAGATTAAAATGAATAGTCTCCAGTGTTCACATACTCGGAGGCAATTTCATTGGCAAAGATCAGAGAGTTTTCAAGTCTCTGATTAGAAAGAATTTTATATATAAAAGCTGCATTAAATACATCCCCAGCTCCTGTAATATTTGCTCTTTCAGCTTTTATTCCTTCAACATCAAAAGTTTTATCTTTTGTAACAAAACCAGCTCCATTTTCTCCTCTCTTGTAAACTATAACCGCACCTTTATTCATGCAATCTTTCAAATATCCTCAGGGAAATTCTTAATTTCCTCCTCGTTTGCCAGTATAAAATCTGAAATCTGCAGAATTTCTATCGCAGTATTCTTAAACTTAGGAATGCTTCTCCCAATCCTGAATTGCGGATCATAGAATATCTGCGCACCTTTTCCATACATTAATCTAACTATCTTCAAAACTTCCTTTTGAGGTTTCTCTTCTGTAAGGATTCCTCCAGAAACATAAACATCAGTAAAATCTTTTCCTAAACTAACAAAGTGTTCAAAACTTACGTCGGTATAAGAAGAGTTAAAAATATGTGCAATTGTATTTCTGCCATATTTTTCATTAAGCAAAGTAATGATTAGTGGAGTTGGCTTATCGCTTTCAAAATACCCAAACTCAATTCCTTCCTTCTTAATTTCTTCTCTAATAATCGAGCCAAAAGAATCCTTTGAAATTGGACAGAAATAAAAAGGCTGCCCTCCCATCCTTTTGAATGCAAGAGAAAAATTAAAACCAGTTCCTCCCGGTCTTAAAATCGCTTTTTCTGGAAAAGCGTTACTATCACTCTTAAGTTCAATGTTTACTGAAAAGATAAAATCATAACTATTTTCTCCAATTACAAGAATGCTCATAATTCACCTCTTAAATAGCTTTCTAAGGCTTTTATTCTCATTGTATTTATAACTGACTCTTTGGTGAGCCATGCTCTGCGAGCTACACCTACGCCGTAAAACATGTTTTCCATTGAATTAGTCGAATGGGCATCGGTTCCAATTTCAATTTTTAAACCATAATTGAAAACTGCATTCTTGCTATTAACATCGTTCAGATCCAGTCTTTCAAAAGAAGCATTTATCTCAAAAACGGATTTGTTTTTCTTCCCTTCCTCAAATACCTTTTCTACATCAATTTTATATTCATCCCTCCCATTAATTATGCGTCCAGTAGGATGAACAAAAACCCTTACGCCTTTTGTATTTAAGGTCCTGATAACTCTTTTGGTGATTTGACTTTCTTCCTGGTTCATGCCAGTATGAATTCCTGCAAGACAAACATCAAAAAATGAAAGATCCTTATCTTCAAAATCAACTGAACCATCAGAAAGAATATTTAGCTCAACTCCCTGAAACACTTTAAAAGGATGCACTTTTTTATTTATCTGCTCTATTTCTTTCTTTTGTTCCTTGAAGCGCTCAAGAGAAAGTCCATGTGCAACTCCTAATGCTTTTGCGTGGTCAGAAACAACTATATATTCATAACCTAAACTCTTTGCATAAAGAGCCATTTCTTCAATTGTATTAGAACCATCAGAGTAGTTCGAATGTACATGAAAATCACCTTTAATGTCTGATATTTTAATGAGTTCAGGAATTTCGTACCTCTGAGCAAGCTCAATCTCTCCCCTGTCTTCCCTCATTTCCGGAGGAATGAATTGAAGCCCTAAGATTTCGTATATTCTCTCTTCCTTTTCGCCTCCAACTTTTCTTCCGCTGTCGATATCAAAAAGACCGTATTCATTTAGTTTCAAATTCTTCTTTATTGCAATTTCTCTTAAACGGACGTTATGCTCTTTGCTTCCAGTGAAGTATTGAATCGCTGCTCCATAAGAAGAAGGTTCAACAACCCTCAAATCAACCTGAATACCTTCAAACGTAATTATCGAAGATTTTGTATCTCCTTTTGCATTAATGCTTTTTACTAAAGGCATACTAACAAAATAATCCATAACTTTTTCCGATTTTTTTGATGTCACAAGAATATCAATGTCACCAATCGTCTCTTTCATTCTTCTAAGACTTCCACAAACTGTAATCTTGTCAACCGGAGAGTTCTCTTTAAGTTTACCAACTATTTCACTTGCGAGAGGATAGGCTATCCCTAGTAAAAAACGCACGTTCCTTTTATCGCGTATTTCATTTATGCTCTTAAGAATATTTTCCTCAAGTTTCTCTCCAAAACCATCAAGAGTGCTTATACTATGTGCTAAAGCAGCACCTTTTAACTCATCAATTGTCTTTATATTTAATTTTTCATACAAAGTTTTTACTCTCTTGGCTCCAAGCCCAGGAATTTTCCCCATCTCGAGAAGAGTTTCCGGAACTATCTTTTTAAGCTCTTCAAGTTTTGAAATTGTACCTTTTTCAAGGTACTCCTGAATTTTCTCTGCAATTCCTTTCCCAATACCCTTTATTTCAGTTAACTTGTCTTTCTTGGTGAGGTCTTCAATGGGTATTGTTAAGTTTTCAATAATACGCGCTGCCTCATTATAAGCCTTAATCTTAAAGGGATTTTCACCCGCCATCTCTGCAATCTCTGCAAGTTCGTAAAGTTTATCTGATACTTCCTTATTCCTCACTCAAAGCTCTCCCTTTAATTCTTTTGAAAGTCTTGCAAAAAATCCCTCCATAAATTTCGTTCTCTCCTTTGCCAATCTTTTTGCCTCTTCTGTATATAATCTTTCCGGTATTCGCTTCAGCTTTACTTCGTATTCGACATTTGGAGAGTGGTTCTTATGATCTTTTATACGTCCGCTCTCAGTATTTTTCAAATAGCTTTCCTCTCCTTCAAAATCCATATAAAGAGGTTCTCCCCATTCTCCTGCAATCATAAATGCTCTGGCTACCCCTATTGCACCAATAGCATCAACCTTATCAGCGTCTGAAAGTATTTTTGCTTCAAGCGTTTCAGGTCTTTCGTTTCCTCTGAACCTGTGAGCCCTAATACAATGAGACACTTCACAAATGGTTTTGTCATCAAAGGAAAGTTCCTTTAATATTTTTTCTGCCATTTCTGCCCCAAGAACTGAGTGGTCGATTTTCCTTGCAGTATCTGTATCCTCTTTCACTCTTGCAATATCATGAAGCATTGCAGCAAGCCTTAACACTTCGATATTGCACAAAGGCTCAGTTTCAGCTATTCTTAAAGCTATCCTCAATACCCTGTATGTATGTTCAAGATCATGCGAAGATGAAGAAAGTTCGCTTCTTACCACCTCTTCAATTTTACTAAAAGGGTCCATATAAAATTATACGGCAATACAAAAAATAAAAAAAATTATATAATGGATTGTTCGAAAATGAAAAGCCTATTTAGAGACTATTTAACTACAATAAAGGAATCAAACCGCAATGTAAAGATTACAATACTCCTTGCTCTTTTTGTCGCAATAGTTCAAAACGCCTATCTTACTGTTTTTAATCTTTATCTTGCTGCAGGTGGCTACTCAACATCTTCTATTGGCAAAATTCTTTTTTATTCCAATATTGGAGCAAGCATATTTGCTCTGCCAATCGGTATAATAGGAGATAGATTTGGCCACAAAAGACTCATTTCTCTATCAGCCTTTTTCATCTCCCTGAATATTTTGCTTCAAGCAACTACTACAAATTCAATACTCCTTTCCTGCCTTTCATTTTTATACGGAATCTCAGGACTTGTAATTCATGTATCAATTTATCCATATCTATCGATAAATACCTCAACAAAAGATAGGGTAAACGTTTTTTCTCTCATATTCATAATCACAAATATTGGAGCAATTATAGGAAGCTTTCTTTCAGGTAAGCTTGGAGATATCTTTCGCCAGTCAGAATTCATCTCCCTCAGGCTTTCCCTTATAACACTCTCATCAATAGGAATTATCGCATCAACGATGTCTTTCAAAATGAAAGAAAGAAATAAGATTCAAGAAACCTTTGTGCCTTTAAAAAACCTGAAACAAGCTCTAATAGTGAGCATCAAATTTGCCGTGCACAGCGGATTAATCGGTCTTGGAGCAGGAATGGTTTTACCTTTCTTTAACTTATACTTCAGGCAGATTTTCCACCTAAATGCAGATTACATAGGCTCATTATTCTCCGTTAGCGCTCTGTTCTTTCTCATATTTGGTTTTCTTGGGCCAAGGCTCTCCAGAAAATACGGTGCGTTCAAAGGAACATTGATATACGAATCTCTTTCTATACCTTTCCTTGTTGCTCTTGCAAGCGGTCCCCCGCTATATCTTGCAGTAATTTCCTTCTGGATGAGAGGTGGTCTTATGAATGCGGGCTTACCGTTGCTCTCTTCTGTTCAGATGGAAATGATTCCTGAAGATAAAAGGGGCGTTTTTTCAGCCTTCTTGATGTTTGTTGACAATTTATTTCGCTCGATTGGAACGCTATTTGGAGGAATAATAATAGCAAAAATTGGCTTTAATACAAATTTCTTATTAATGGCTCTGTTGTACATAGCCTCAATTCTTTTCCTTTTCTACTCCTTCAGGAATAAGCTTAAGCATACCAAAACACAGCACGTAGAAATAGAAGAGCTGGCTGTTAAATAAGTACGCCCTGCAGTTTTCTGCAGAGCGTGAAGGTTGAAAGATGAAGTAAATTTAACTACTCAGGAAGCGAAACTCTTGTCTCTTCTGCTGGAGTAAACTCAGGAACAACCATTTCTTTTCGCTCAATAACTGCAAACTTCCAGTCACCTCTGAAATACATTAAAAGAAGTAAAAGAGAAGAGAACACATTGCTCAGGGTCATTCCCCACCAGATCCCGTTTGCACCCATGGATCTACTGAGAATAAAAGAAAGAGGAAGTCTCAAAGCCCAGAGCCTTACTATGTCTGCAATCATAGGTTGCATATTGTGCCCGGAACCTCTATAAACCCCTCCAACAGCGCTGAACAACCCGAAGAACGGCAAACCGAAAATGAACACTTTAAGGAATGCAACACCCTGGTTTATCACATCAGGCCTATTAGGAATAAACATTTTAAAGAAAGGCTCCTTTATTAAGAACACAAGAAAGGCTTCAGCAATTGTAATAAAAAACATCAACCTGATCCCAGTCTTTGCAATTAATTCAGCCCTTTTGATGTTATTGGCTCCTAAATTCTGTCCTATCATTGTCATAATACTTGCACCGATGCCCTCAACAACAATAAAAATTATATGAACAAGCCTGTCTCCAATACCATAAGCTGCCAATGCTGCTTCAGGGTTTGAAACTCTTCCCACAATGCCTGTTAAAACAACGAAACCAAAAGATGTTGCTGAATTTCCAAAAGCAGCGGGAAGGCCAATTTTGAAAATCTTTTTCAACCAGGGAAACTCAATTTTCAGATCCTTGATATCAATTTTAATACCTTTTGAGCCTCTTACAAGGAAATAAATAGCAACAACACCTGCAATTGCCTCTGCAATCACAGTTGCAAGTGCGGCTCCAATCACACCCATTTTGGGAAATCCTAAAAGCCCAAAAATAAGAATAGGGTCAAGCACAATATTAAAAATATTGGTTACCAGGTTAACTTGCATGGCAGTCACATTGTCACCTTTTGCAGAAAGGATGGACTGAAAAGCTCCTGAAATAAAAATGAAAGGCACACCTATAAAATAAATCTTCATATACTGTATTGCAGCCGAAGAAACGGACTTTGCACTTGTCATTAGAGGCGCAATATAGGGCATAACAAAATAGCCAAAAATACCAACTACAATTCCGAATATAGCTGACAAAGAAATTACTTGCGAAGCAGATTTATTTGCATTGCGGTGATCGTTTGCTCCAATGTATTGAGAAACGAGTGCAATTCCAGCCATTGCAAAACCAGCTGAAAATGAAACTAAAAACCAGACAATTGGCCAGGCAACTTGAATTCCCGCAACAGCACTGCCACTCTGGGAGGCAGGTAGGTGCCCAAGCCAAAAACTATCAACCATGTTGTAAAGAGTGAACATTAACTGCGATAACATAACAGGTAACCCGAGCGTAAACATAACTTTTATCGGGTTGCTTGTAAGTATTTCTTCTCTTGATACTTTTCGCATAAATCCTCCTTTAAACAATTTCAATTAAAACCCTAGTATTTTCCTCTGGAACGTCTACATCAACAATTTTTCCGTAAAAGCTTGGATCTTTCAAGGCTTCCCTGATACTGTCAATATCTATAGGAATTTCCTCCCCTTCCACAGTAATTGTTTTTCTTCCCTTTCCACCTATTTTAAGCATAATATCAAGAAAAGAGAAAGGCACTGTTAAATTCACTGCCTTTTTTCCTTCTTTCTCTACATTAATCCTTATAAACCTCTTTTCTTTTGGGTTTCCTTCAAACTTTTGAGATTCATCTTTTGATTGTATTACCTCAATAAGCTTGTAAGCGTCGTCCGTGCTTATTCTTCCGTCTCTTACCATTTCAAGTACTTTCTTAACTTCGTCTTTCATTTTTTCCTCCTTTGAGTGCTTTAATAGAAACGTCGCCACTTTTTGACTTCACAAATACTTCAATAGTTCCATTCCCGTAAAAAATATTTCCATTCTTATGCTCTTGCATTCCTTCTGCAGAGATATCACCTGAAAGAGTATCCGCAAACACCTTAACTTTACCGGGATCAACATCAACACTAACATCACCGAAAAATGAATTTATATAAGAAGTGCCGGTAATCTCACCACTACTAATATCAACATCGCCACTGTATGAGGAAACATTGATCTCTCCTAAAACAGAATTTTCTATAGAAATATCTCCAGAGTATGCCTTCAATTTTAAGGAGCCTGAGAAATTTTTTACTGATATGTCTCCTGACTTGGTAGTAATGTTAATATCTCCCTTTCCTCCTTCATAATCAACATCACCACTTACGGTACTTGCAAAAACATCTCCTTTGATGTCTTTAAGACTAATGTCACCAGATACAACTGAAATAGTTAAATTGCTTTCAATATTCTCTATTATGATTTCTGAGCTTACAAGCTTAATTCTGAAATTCTTCAGGACTTTCGGAACCTGCAAAAAAACTTTCCTTTCATTCCTAATCTTGAAAATTCCTACTCCAACTTCAGTAAGCCTTGAGGAAATAAGCAGCTTTTCAAGAACATTTTTAATGCTTATGTTCTCCTCACCATCTACAACGCGCACATTCGTTAATCCCTCAACGCCTTGAATTTGAAGGGAGGAAATACTTAAATTTTCCAGTTCAACTTCACACACACTTCCACAAGAAACCTGTTCCTGCTCTGTAAGTAGATTCAAAAGCTTATCCTTTTCCTCTTTAGTGATCTTTCCTTCCTTGAACAAACGCTCAAGGCGTTCTTGAATATCGTCAACCATCACTCTGTACCTCCCAGCAAATTGATAGCTTCTTCTGTTGTTATCTCGCCCTTTTCAAGTTTCTCAAGTATCTCGGACTTTGAAAGCTTCTGTTTATTGTCTTCATGCAAGCCAAGATTTCTTAGAAGAGTCTCAAGTTTTGCTTTTGCAGTAGGATAAGAAATATCAAATCTCGTCTGAACCTCTTTAATATTCCCCCTTGACCTTAAAAACTCTGTCAGAAAAGACATATTTTCTTCATCCAAAAGCATAAATCTGTCAAAGGTGAAATTTCCATGGATTGTAGTACCACAGGACGAACATTTTAATTCAACAATTTCTAAAGGACTTTCACATACCGGGCATTTTGATACTATTTTTCTCATTTTAGCCTCCTTACTATCGCAGAATATACTTACAATTTAGTGAAAAAAGTTTAAATCCTTGGACTCGTCAAAAGAAAAATTTCCCTCATTATTTTCTCATAAGAAAGGTCCACTCTGGCAGTTGCTCCACAAGAGCGACATCTCAGCTCTTCTCCCTCTAAAGGGCTTTCACAAATAGGACATCTTGCTAATTTTTCAAACATTTTACCCCTCCTTTTTATGTTTCTAAAAATATTATAATCAATTTTTAAATTTTGTCAAGAGGTAAATCAAAAAAATTAAATATATTTTTAATAAAATTAATATTTAATTAAAATTTAAGCATTATATTGTAGAAATAGCAACAATGTGGAGCATTAAAATGCGGTCAAATAAATAATTAAAGGGCTGCGAATATTATATAGCAGCCCTATTTTAAATATCAAAAAACTGTCTAAGCTCTATCTACTTTTAATAAATTTGTGCTTCCACTTATTCCGGCATGTGACCCTGCAGTTATTACATATACTTCTCCAGGCTTGATCATATGAAGCTCTTTTGCTATTTTTGGTCCCTCAGAAAGTATTTCATCAACACTTTTAAAAACCCTCACAATAAATGGAAAAACTCCCCATTTTAGGTTTAAAAACCTCAGAGTTTCTTCAAAAGGGGTAAGTGCAAGGATGGGAATATTTGGCTTGTGCTTGGAAATTAGAATGGCAGTTTTGCCAGATTCCGTTGCACAAATTACCAATTTTGCATCAGTAAGTCCTGCAACTTCTGTGGCAGAATAACTAATTGCATCAGAAATATTACCTTGAAGCAGTTCAGCCAACCTTTCAATACTTTCTCTGAACATTTTGCTTTCTTCAATCTCTGCGATTATTTTCCTCATCATTCTGACAGTTGCTGAAGGATATTTACCAACAGCTGTTTCGTTTGATAGCATTACAGCATCCGTACCGTCGAAAATAGCATTAGCAACATCCGTGGCCTCAGCTCTTGTGGGAGTAAGATTTTCAGTCATTGAACTAAGCATTTGTGTAGCGGTAATTACCGGTTTACCACGTTCATTGCAAAGTGAGATGATCTCCTTCTGTATTATAGGTACTTTTTCAATGGGCAACTCTATCCCTAAGTCTCCCCTTGCAATCATTACTGCATCGGCTTCTCGAATTATTTCTTTAATATTGTTAACTGCCTCCCACCGCTCTACTTTTGCAACAATAGGAACTGTGCGACCTAATCTCTTCATATGGTCTTTTGCTAAGAGAATATCCTGCCCTCCCTTTACAAAGGAAAGAGCAACAAGGTCAATTCCATTATCAATACCAAAACGTAAGTCCAGAATGTCCTTTTCGGTTAGCGAAGGAATTGAAAGCATGGTTTCCGGAAAATTTAAACCTTTGTGGTCAGAAACTTCTCCCCCAGCTACAACTTCCGTAATTACTTCCGAATCATGTTTTTCTTTGACAACAAGCCTTATAAGACCATCATTTATGTATATTTTTTCTCCAATGTTAACATCCTTCAAAATATCTCCAAAAGTGATCGAACAGGCTTTCTCATTTCCAATGATGTCTTTCTCAGTTAAAATAAAAGTGCTACCACTCTCTAAATATACTTCACCATTTTCAAAAGTTTGCAACCTGATCTTTGGACCCTGAAGATCTTGCAATATTGATACTTTTTTGCCCAAATCTCTCTCAATCTGTCTTATTTTCTTAATCTTCTCGAGATGCTCTTCATGCGTTCCATGTGAGAAATTAATTCTGAAAACATCAACGCCCTCAAGAAACAATGCCCTCAAAATCTCCTCACTTGAGCTTTGAGGGCCCGTAGTTGCAACAATTTTGGTTTTAATTTTAATTCTTTCTTCCACTGTATATATCCTTTAACTTCTCGTAATATTTTAGTTCTTCAGATGATATCTTTGCAGGAATATCAACGACAACTCTAACAATTAGGTCACCACGTCTCCGGTTCCCAATTGTATAACCACCCTTGCCTCTAATTGGAATTTCCGTATTGTTCTGGGTACCGGCAGGTATTTTTATTTTTTCTTCTCCGCCTTCAATAAGAGGAATATTAATTACCGTACCTAAGACCGCTTCTGGAATATTAATATGAATATCGTAGATCAAATTGCTTCCATTCCTTATATATTTTGGGTTTTTCTGAATTCGGGCCAAAAGATAAAGATCCCCATTGGGTCCACCGTGCGCACCTGCATTACCCTCTCCTCTTATGCGTACTCGCATCCCATCTTCAATGCCGGCAGGAATCTTTACGCGAACAACTCTATCTGCCTTAACAGCACCAGTACCGCCACAGTTATGGCATTTCTCCTTAATCACTTTTCCGGTACCATGACAGGTTGGGCAGGTAGATTGGTAAACAAATTCCCCAAATATAGATCTCTGAGTTTTCCTTATTACACCTGTACCTTTACAGGTAGGACATGTTGAAAAACCTGAACCAGGCTCAGCTCCAGTGCCTTTGCAAACAGGACAGCTTTCACTCCTTTTAATAGGAACATCCTTTTCTGTGCCCAATATTGCTTCTTTAAAGCTTATTTGAGTTGAAGCCTGGATATCTTCACCTTGAGATACCCTTTCCCTTGCAGCAGATTCTTCTCTGAAGCCCCCGAAGCCGAAATTTCTTAATATATCTTCAACACTTTCAAAGAAATCTCCACCCATGCCAAAATCAAACCCTGGCTGGCCACCATAGGCAGTACCTACCCCTTCTTGCACCGTACCAAACCTGTCATACTGTGCCCTTTTATCAGGGTCACTGAGAACCTGGTAAGCCTCATTTATCTCAGCCATTTTTTTGGCTGCGTCAGGATTATCCTTATGAAGGTCAGGGTGGTATTTCATTACCAACTCCCTGTATTTCTTTTTTATTTCTTCAGGGGTTGCTTCCTTTGGGACACCAAGTACTTCATAATAGTCTTTATTTGGCATAATTATTGCTTGGTAGTTCCTTCTCCATCAACGGTTCCAGATTCTCCTCCCTGTCCGCCATCAGGTGGTGTTGTAGAGGTCCCGCCTGACTTATACATTTCCTCTCCTATCTTCGACATAATCTGGTTAACTTTTTCGATTCCACTCTTAATATTTTCTATATTTGTTTCCTTTACTGCTTTTTCAAGTTCATTCAATTCACTTTCAAGTTTTTGCTTATCATCTGCATTGATTTTATCACCATGATCTTTAAGGAACTTACGGCCACTGTAAAGAAGCGTGTCTCCAGTATTTTTAATCTCAATTTCATCTGCCCTCTTTCTATCTGCCTCTGCAAATTCCTCAGCTTCTCTCTTCATCTTTTCAACTTCATCCTTTGAAAGCTTGTTTGAATTTGTAACAGTAATTTTTTGCTCTTTTCCCGATGCTTTATCCTTTGCAGTTACATGAAGTATTCCATTTTCATCAACTGCGTAAGTAACTTCGATTTGAGGAACTCCTCTTGGAGCATTTGGAATACCATCAAGAATGAACCTTCCAAGAGACAAATTATCTTTAGCAAGAGGACGCTCTCCCTGAAGTATATGCACTTCAACGCTTGTCTGGTTATCTGCAGCAGTTGTAAAAATCTGCGTCTTAGTAGTTGGGATTGCAGTATTACGCTCGATCATTTTGGTGAAAATTCCACCTAAAGTCTCTATGCCAAGTGAAAGAGGCACAACATCAACAAGGACAACATTCTTAACGTTGCCTTCGATAATACCTGACTGAATTGCAGCACCCATTGCAACGCATTCCATTGGATCTATACCTCTTTCCGGGCTTTTCCCAACATAGTCAGTTACGAATTTCTGTACAATTGGCATCCTCGTAGGGCCGCCAACAAGAATTATTTTATCAATTTGCTGAGGGGTAAGGCCTGCATCTGAAATCGCTCTTTCCATTGGGCCTGAACACCTTCTGATAATAGGCTCTACAAGAGCTTCAAGCTTTGCTCTTGTAATATTCATAACAAGGTGTTTTGGTCCTGAGGCGTCTGCAGTGATAAAAGGCAAATTTATCTGAGTCTCAAGAACAGAAGAAAGCTCAATTTTAGCTTTTTCAGCAGCTTCTCTGACTCTCTGTATAGCCATCTTATCCTGCGAAACATCAATCCCTGTTTCTCTCCTATTTTCATCAACTATATATTGTATTATTGCTTCATCCATGTCTCTACCACCAAGACGGGTATCTCCTGCAGTTGACTTCACTTCAAAAACCCCGCCTCCAAAATCCATAATTGTAACATCAAGGGTTCCACCACCAAAGTCAAATACCATTATTTTCAGCTCTTTGTCAGATCTGTCAATTCCGTAAGCAAAGGCAGCTGCAGTGGGCTCATTAACAAGTCTAACAACTTCAAGTCCTGCAATTTCACCCGCATTTTTTGTAGCCTGCCTCTGATCGTCATTAAAATAAGCAGGAACCGTAATAACTGCCTTTTCAACTTTTTCACCTAAGAAAGCTTCCGCATCCTTTTTAATTTTCTGCAAAAGATATGCAGATAATTGTTCAGGAGTATATTCTTTACCGAATATTGCATAATTTTCTTTAGTTCCCATTGAACGTTTAAAGGCTGTTACCGTTCCTTCAGGGTTAATTGCAGCTTGTCTTCTTGCAGGTTCTCCAACAAGCATTTGTCCGTCTTTAGTAAAGGCAACAAAAGAGGGTACAGTTTTGCCTGCAACAGTAGAACCTTCTGCTGCAGGTATGATAGTAGGTTTTCCACCTATCATTACTGCCGCCGCAGAATTGCTTGTTCCAAGATCAATTCCGATAATTCTTCCCATATTTCACCTCCTAGTTATTTGTATTATCTTTTTTGGGCACAGCTACAGAAACAATAGCTGTACGCAGAACTTTATCGTTTAGCAAATATCCTTTTCGCAAAATTTTAATTACTTCGTTTGGTGCTTCTTCTTCAGTTTCAAATATCTCCCCAATTTCACACAGATTTGGATCATATGGCTTATTAATGACTTCAATTTCCTTCACCCCATAGGATGCAAGAAACTTTTCTATCTGGTTTCTTATTAACAAAAGTCCTTCCTTTGGGTTTGAGTCTCCAGAGTCAAAAGAAGAAAGAGCTCTTTCAAAGTTGTCCAGGATTTCAAGGAATCCTGCAATCATCTCACCGATTCCTCTATTAACTTTTCTCTCTGCTTCTCTTGAAAGGATTTCGCTTTCCTTTCTCAGAGCTTCTTTTAATTTTATATTTTCTATCTTCAATCCTGTGATTTCCTGATCTTTCTGAGAAAGAATCTCATCTTTTTCCTTTAAAGCCTTAACAAGTTCATCACAGTTTATGGGGGTGCCCTCTATAACGTCCTTTTTTTCATTTTCCTCAGCCATTTTTTTCCTCCAAATTAGCACTCTCAGTGTTAGTCTGCTAATAATTTACCAAAATTTCAGTTTTAGTCAAGTAGTAAGAATAAATGAGGTATTACTTGTTTAAATTATCATTTTAAATAGAATGAAGTAATTAAATACAAGGAGGCGCTAATGAAAGCTAAAATAATAACCCTTGTATCGGACCCAAGTAAAAACTTCATTGTAGAAAAGCTTGCAATTGAAGTTAAAAAAAGAATACCAGGGTTAGAGATCATTGAAGGAAACGAAGGTTTTGATTTTCCACTTTTTATTGTAGGAACAGGAGGAGTCGAAAATCAGTTCAAGGAAATATACATGAGTTTCAGTCCCCCTTATGTTATCCTTTTTAATGAATTTAACAATTCATTGCCTGCTTCTCTGGAAATCCTCTCTTTTCTAAATGGGAAAAAACTCATGGGAAATTTGATAGACATTAACAGTCTATCAGAAGAAATGCTTAAGGAGATATTTCCTTTCCTTGGAGAAAGAATTGGCCTAATAGGAAAACCTTCAGACTGGCTTATCGCAAGCCAGTATCCTGAAAAACTTTTCAGTGAACGCTTTAAAATAGAAGTTATTTACATACCGATAGAAGAAGCGATCAATGAATTCTCAAGAGTGAGTGAAACAGAGGCAAAAAGGCTTGCAGAGAATTTTTCCAAGGATGCAAAAAATATCTACGAAGTGGACCTTTTTGAAATCGCAAAAGCTTTCAGATTTTATCTTGCTCTAAAGGATATTATACAAAAATATAAGCTAAATTACGTTTCAGTTAGATGTTTTGATATAATTCAGCCTCTTAATACTACAGGTTGCCTGGCTCTTTCAAAGCTTAACGACGAAGGAATTATAGCAGGGTGCGAGGGAGACCTCCCATCAACTCTCTCGATGGTATTTCTCAAAAAAGTATCTCAGAAAACTCCATTCATGGCAAATATCTCCTACATCAAAGAAAGTGAAAATAATATCT
>Ga0172362_10000187_pt1 | contig 46450 bp, 55 predicted proteins | sample LakKivs1_kivu2a2_FD_114534 | JGI IMG/M metagenome (GOLD analysis project Ga0172362, IMG submission 114534) | Sediment microbial communities from Lake Kivu, Rwanda - Sediment s1_kivu2a2 | ecosystem: Environmental > Aquatic > Freshwater > Lake > Sediment | place: Rwanda: Western Province, Lake... | reverse complement strand
ATCACTGCTTGGTTTTCACTCCCTTAAATCTGTATCATTTAATTTAGATAGGTACTTCTATCTGTTAGTTTTGATTATATTTTGCTAATTTTCTATAAATTTTTTGTAACTGTTAGATTCCCTCTTACAGCAATCACAGCGCCTTCTCTTATTATAAACGGTACAAGAAAGACCTTCCTCCGTATACGAACAGGACCCATCTATACGAGGATGATACCCTTCCTTTTTCATCTTCCTAAGTCTCTTATTGACTTCTTTCCAGATTTGTATATCGCTGGTATATACCTTCATGATTGTCTATTTTCTTCTGGTTTTGTATTACCCGACCTTAAATGGTCATAGAAGAAACTATCATTTAGGAATCGGATAGTATCTACGTAATCACAGAAACGTTTATTGAAACTTGAACCTTTTACAGACCACACTTCTACGTTTTTACCCTGCTCTTTTAAATGCTTGCATAAATCGATGAAATCGCCATCCCCACTCATGAGGACCCACTTATCGAATTCATTTATGCGCCTCATACAATCTACCGCTATAGCCATATCCTGGTCAGTACCTGTATAGCAGACACTCCCGTCAGGCTTTGTGCCTTTTACGGCTTTCTTTATTATCAGGTTGTATCCTAAAGTATGTAGGAAGTTTTCAAACTTCTTACTCTCTGCATCAGGAGTCCTGATAATATAGGCGCACATATCTACTATCTCTGGCTCATTAGCTTTGAAATGCTGAGCCAGCTTCAAGAAGTCAATTCGTTTTTGTAGGTCTTTTGCCGAAAAAAATAGATTTTGAACATCTATTTGGATGTATGTTCTCATGATTTCTTTTCAATGGTTAAGATATCCTTGTTTAACTCTAACTCAAAATTGTTCTTAGCATATGTTGAAAGAGTGGGGTTGTGTGTGACTACTAATATATCCATTTTTAATTTCTCAGATAACTGCTTCAAAAGCCTACTTACATTCTCCATATAGGTGTTATCCACAGCAGCAAAAGTCTCATCCATCATAATGAAGTGAGCCTTTTTAAGCTTTATAATGCTCAGTAGTCTAAGAAGGACACTCTCTATGACTTGAACACTGCTTTTAGAATTAGGATCAACAGTCATACCGTTATATAGGGTGTTCAGGTAGATATATAACTTCTTTCCTCTTTCCTCAATACTTGATTCAAACTTTATGTCCCTACCTGTATAAACGGTATTAAGGCCATAAGTAATGAGCTTATCCATTTTTGTCAGGTCTTCTTGAATAAGCTTATCTGTTAGATGCTTAAGGACCTTTTCTGTTTTTACCAGGATATCATCCTCAGACTCTAACTCTTTTACTACTTTACTGGTTTTCTCAAATTGATCCTTACGGGCTTGATATAGTCCCTCAAGATATTTGATTCTATCTAATACTGAATCTACTTGAGTAGTATCCATTACTTCATCCAATCCAAATAAAGTTCTTCTAATTTTTTTACGAGCTTCTTTTGTTCATAATTTTGCATTGCTATGTTTTGTGCTCGTTCTCCTACTAACATCCTAAGTTCTGGACATAGAATCATTCTTTTTAGATATTCATAGTATTCTTCTACATTGTTAGCTATATAACCGCCATTACTTACAACTTCTATATGACCGTTACATATTCTACTTCTATGGCTGATAACTGGGATACCTTTTATCATTGCTTGTTGAATGGCACTCCCGCACATCTCGCCATCAAATCTATAATAAAGGAACAGGTCTAACGAATTGAAAAATCTTTCTACATACCTTTCGTCCATATTAGCAGGAAGAAAGATTATATTTTCCACCCCTTGAGCTGCTACCTGTACTTCGGGACAAGGATTCATAATCAAATAGTAAAGTTTATCACACAGCCTTTCATTAGAAACTCTCTTGTAAGCCTCAATAGCGATAGGATCAAAATTCCCAGGTCTTCCTATCCTACCACAAACGATTGCATCCTCAGGGATGTTTAAGGCTTTTCTAAGGTTGTCTTTCTTATCAGTAACCATAGGTGCTCTGGTTGGGTTATACATCACCCAATCACAACCACCACGTAGGTCGCTGGCATTCTTTGATATACAGATAATTCTATCAGCTAAACCACTACTATCTACACTACCAAAGATATTAGTTTCTATTTGAAGTTTAACTAATCTTTTATCAAAAGGCCATTCATAATAACCTGAACGACCTGTGTGTAGAATATCTATAGAATTTTCAGAGACTCTATCTTGAAAGTCTGTCCATAAAGGAGTGTATCCTTTATCTGGACCTGTCTTCTCTTTTGACCTTTTGAAAGATATTGCGTGATTTGGTTCAAGATAACTTTTCAATTCATCAAGTTTACTGTTTTCCTTACACTCATCCCAATAAAAGGCATAAGGCTCATAGAGGTCCTTATTGAGGACCTCTATGATGTTTAGGAAAATCTGAGAAGTCCCAGCATAATCCCAATTATGTACATAATATCCTACTTTTAGTCGATTCATAATCTCTTATCTTTAGGAATTCTAGGTATCGGTAACCAATACGTTACATTTACAACTTCTAATGTGGAATCTTGCCATGCTTCCATAAGGTCATTATAATAGCATACCTCATAACGGCTACCATAGCTTTTCCCATTACATTTTATAGAACCTAATAACATCTCTCTTTCTGTGATGCACAGATATTTGTTAGAACTGTCTGGTATAAAATCTTTTGTGGAAATCCACTTCGCGGTGGATTTCTTTTTCAATTTAGGTATGACAATCCTATCGTCTACATCTACTTTCATAATGTCCTACTGTTTCACCACTCTTGAATAGCTACCAACACCAACGACCAAGTATTTCTGGTCTTTGAACATTCCTGGTTTGTAGACCTTAAAGAAAGGGGCATCATCATTGATGAACAACTTAACTGTCCCTTCAGTATCAAGGGATGACATAATGCTTTTGAAGAGTTTGTATCCAACTATATGAGTCACAGCTTCATCGTTATCATCTGCAACTTTGGATACTGTTAACTTCTCCATACATTTGAGGTTGCCTATAAGGGATAGCTCAAGCCGGGAGTTGTCGCCTAATCCAGAAAGAGATACCTGCACACCAGTTCCCGCCAAATTTTTAGAAGTCACTACAAGACGATCTAAGGATTTCAGTATCTTATTTTTCTCTACTTCTATGTGTTTCCCATCAGCTTTTATAAGGTCTGTCTTTATCTTAGGGGTTTCAATAGAAGACTTTAAGAAGCCAAAGAATATCCCTTTATTCTGACTTTCTACGGCATAGTATTTCTCTGTTTCAATAAATGATACCACCTCATCCTTCATCACATCCAAAATACCATGAAGTACGGGGATTACCATTTTTCTAATCTTCACATTCTTAAACTCTTTGAACATCTTACAGGCTAAGTAACCCATCTTGTTCATACCGTTAGCACTATAAGCCATGTTCTCATTAATGACTAAGAAATCGTACTTCTTAGATTCCTCAGTCATAGCGGTCAGGTAATTAACAGACCACTTAAGCGTATAGGCTAAAAATTCCTTATCAATTGAATACACAGCTATTGGAGCGGTATTCTCAAAACGGAGCATTTTATCTGGGGGAAAAGACTGCACAGATGTAAAAGATTCATTGTCCTCAGAGGTATATACTTTAAGAACCAAATCTTTGGGGTCCAACTCAAGTAGAATATCTTCATGCTCTATCTTCACGAGAAGTTTTTCTAGAGCTTTAGGATCAGCTGTAAAAGAAAGATCTCCGTCCTGATGTTCTACGATGGATATAGTACTAGAAGCTCTCAGGTCATTATTTGTAGCGGACACTGTGAGAGTAGAATCTTTTGGAGTAAATAGTAGATGCGCTCTTTCCTCTTGAAGGACGACTTTAGATAGCGCTCTCTTTGCTATTGATATAGCATCCTTAAGTTCTTCTTTTTTTACTTTAATCCTCATCTTAACCCTCTATTTTGCTAAGCTTTGAAGATACCGCACTTAGTTCGGCCTCAAAAGCTTCTACCGCCTTTTTAATCTCTTCTTCTTTTTTAGATATGACAGCAGCCAACTCTTTAGGCTCAAACCCCAGGTCTTTGATTTCTTTAACAAGGGTAGATAGTATCTCTTTTTTACTTTTATACTGCTCTTCTATCCTGATCTTTTTAGTATCATACTCTTTAAGTAACTTCTGTAGTCTCATGAATTTTTCTGCATCTTGACTAGCCATGTTTACCTCTTTCTTCAGGTCTTTGATAATGTACTAAATGGTTATTACTTTTTAAAGCCTACAGATTGTAATTCACCATTATAATCTGGAAGGGCAGATTTTTTTCCACGCTTTTCTTTGTTGGCTTCTTTTTTCTGAGAGTGCTCTTCGCACTGATAACGAAAATCGCACCACTTGCACTGTTTAGATAACCCTATTTTGGCTTCAAATTTAGTATCGGCTTTGATAGCATTTTTTACTAAAGCCAGTTTATTTTTGAATTTAATGATGGTGTCATATGTAAAATCATAATATACAATCTGGCGCATTCTCCAATAAAGGATACCAAGTTGATCCGGCATCTTTTTATAGTGAATCAAATAGACTAATGCGTAGAAATAGAGTTGGTCAGCATCAATATTTTTACCTATTTCATCGGTGCCTTTTCCATCCAAAATAGTTACTTTTCCCTGGTCATCTTTGTATATGAAGTCTACTTTAGATACAAGGGAGTCTCCGCTGTTTTTCAGATTGATAATGATTTTCTTTTCAGATTCACTATGGCGAAAAACGTCATCAAACACTTTGAGGTTCTCCAGGACATCAGAATAGGCTTGTTCAAAGAGGTCCACGGAAGAGTATTTACACCAAGGCTCATTCCAATCCACATAATTATCCTGAAGGACCTTGTTCCAGATACCTCTTAGATATCCTTTAACTTCTGTTTCTGTAAGGACTTTTCCACCCTTACTATAAAGATTAGAATAGAGTTCAAAAAACTTCTGAACAGTTATCCCATATAATGCGAAATACTTACTTGGAGTAACAGCAGGTTTTACTCTATCCCGTTGGTACTTATATTTCTTTGGACACTCCATGTAACTCTTATACTCAGAATACGAAATTTTCATTTTATGATTCCTTTGATATAATTGTCAGCTTCATCTATGTAGTCTTTAACTCTTTGGACTACGGCTTTATCTACATTTGCTTTATCTATCTCATCTTGTATATTATCCTTATCAGTATCTGTATCAGTAGCAACTTCCAACTTAAGAGTATCAACAAACTCTTCAGTAGCCTTGGCTCTTTCTTTCTCAGTTTTCTTTTCCTCAATGTTAAACACTTCTGTAGCAGGCTTAACACGAAGCTTTACAGTCTGAGTACTAATCTTCTTATCTGGAGATATAGTCACTACACAGATTTTTGGGTTTCTTCCGATGTCATCCTCAACCAAAGATCCCCGACTTATGGCACCAACATTGATAAAGTGCTGTTCTTTCCCGATTATGTTAAGAACTTCCACACCCTGGTCTATATGGTAGTGCCCCAAGATGAAAATATCATCTCTTAACTGGGATATCTCTTCATAGGAATAGAGCTTTGTTTTAAATAAAGATCCACCCTTTTTTGTAGCATATAGATGCAGAGCGCAAACGCTCACTGTTCCTTCATCATCCACTATTCTTGGATACGCAGATGTAGATTCTAAATACGGGTCTTCAGTAAAAGGAAATGAACGAAGTCTTACATTTTTAATCTTTCTTTCTGCCCCAATCTGTATCAATGCTCCGCTTTCGTATATAACATTTAGAGGTTGCTTATCAAAAGTGATATAGCTGTCATTCTTCAAGTCATGATTACCTTCTATGCAGTATACCGGGGCTGGAAAAGACTTGAAGAGTTTTATGAGGATTCCTGTTAATTCATGGGAGTTCTTCATGGGAGCTTTGAGATTAAATAAGTCTCCACCGCAGACAAAGAAATCTACATTTAATTTCTCTCCTACGAGCTTTATTTGATTAAGCTTTTCCAGGATATCCTGTCGATAGTCACCTAATCGAGCTTGAGGGTTTACATCGCTGATATGTACGTCTGTGAATGTAATAAATTTGGTAGTGTCAGTCATTTTTAACCTCCAGACTGGCACCGCATACGGGGCAAGCCTCGAATTTATCTAACTCTTGCTGAGTAGTTTCCATTTCTTTAGTTACAGTTGCTAAAGCGGTTTTCAAATCGGTAGCTTCTTTAGATGTAACTTGAAGGTCTTGGTAGATTCTTCTCAATGTATCCACTGTGTCAAAATCTATTGTGGGCGTTTTCGGAAGAATAAAGTCAGCCAGTATCCTCTCCATATTTTCTACTTCTAAATATAAAGAGCAATATCTGTTATTTACTGATTTGAGTTTTTCTACATCATTAATTTTATCGCTCAGTTCCTGAGACATCTCAGAAGGTATTAGGATATCCTTATAACTTTCCAATCTTTTCATATCTTGAGCGACAACTGTTAGTTGAGAACGAAGATTGTTCATCCTACTTAAAGTTATTATAGATTCTTCGATCTCTTTTCCTGATGGTATCTTTATTTGAGATACCTCTGAGAGTCTATTTATTTCTTTTTCTACTGTAGAGATAGAAGAATTTATAACTTTCAAATGTTCTATAGTACTCTCTTGAGATTTTATATCATCTCTCTTCTTAACTATTGAACCTTTTTCGGATAGTATATCTTCAAATCCTACAAATCTATCAAAATCTCTCTTAGCTACTACTAAATCTTCTTTTCGGGTCTTAAGAATATCACGATTCTTTCTCTGGTCCCGGTTACAGAACTCTAAGGCTTTATACAGCTTATCTAAGCCATACATAGAAATAAGTAAATCCGCTGCTTTGGAGTCCCTTTTGTCCACCAAAAACAGCGGATTATACTGTTCACAGTAATGAAGATTTACTTCGTCATCAGCATTGGTAGTGATTACTCCAAACCCAGAGTCTATAATTTGTTGAGGTTGACTATCCTTACCTACCTTCTTCTGCTTTATACCATTGATCTCATAGAAGTTGTTACCGCTTTCTTTGTGCCATAACAAATCCATGTTTTCACTTTTTATACGTACCTCACAAAAAGTTTCACCCCATTTGATGAACTGTTCACCTTTTTGATTGGTTAAAGCAGCATTGATAGCCCTCAATAAAGCGCTCTTACCGATGAAGTTCCTACCTGTAACAGTACAGAACCCATCAAAAGAAAACTTTATGTGTCCAATAGACTCATAGTTTGTTATCTCTACTTCAATCATTATCTTACACTCTATTCATATTTATAATGTTTTAGTATGTACTTTAATCGGCAGCTTTCTCAGTTTCAATTCCAGATCCCATCATCCCTTGAAGTTCTGCGAGTTCTGCTTTATCATCGTCACTGAGTTCCACAATCTTTGTCTTTTTCTCACCCAGATGTTTAGTAAGTTCCTCAAGGGTTTCTTTTTCATCTTCTGTGATGCCCTCACCTTTTTTAAGGAGTTCATCTCTAAGCTCTATCATATCCTGGAAACTCTGTTTAGGTACCAGATATGGCTTAAGTGCTTCGAGTACATCTGGGTTCTTTTCAAGATGACTAAGAACAGCCTGTCTACCTTGGATCTTAAAACTATGTGTTTCGTTTGGATCTTTCCATTCGTAGTACCCAGCGCCACCCTTCTTAATAATATTTCGGTTGATACCTAATTCTACCAACGATAGAATATTGTTGATACCTTGACCGAAGGTAATAAAAAGAGGGATTTTTTTGAATGGAAGGTCAAGCTTACTCTTAATGATACGAGCTTCCACTACCTGATTAACACACTTCTCTTCCTTAGCTCCGGTAATATTGCTGATAGCATCTACCTTTTCTTGCTGCTTTCCTTTGAGTTCGATACGGATAGTAGCAAAGAACTTTGGAGCTTTACCGCCTGAGGTAGTCTCATTAGGACCTGGATCATACTGGCTTGATTTGATAACTGTGCGCAGCTGGTTCAGCATCAGCAAACAGGTATCATATTTCTCAAGGCGTTTATTCATCCAGTTTAGGAAGGTGCTCATTAAACGAGCGTGCTTACCAATTGCTGTTCCGGCATCTGCTTCAGCTTCTGAAGTTTCCTTTGGAAGCATAGCAGTAACAGAGTCAATAACAATAAGAGCAGGCTTTAGAGTGAGCAGACCTGTCCCAAGAAGGTTTGTACCTTCTTCGAAGCTTTTTGGTGTCATGTGATAAAAAAGAGGGGGATTCAAGTCTATACCGAGATTCTCGATATATTTGAATTGTGTTCTGAGGGAGTGCTCAAAGTCTGCATAAATGACAGCCCCACCCATCTTCTGGGTTTCTCTCACAGCATGCAGTGCAAGGGTTGTTTTACCACAACCCTCACCACCAAATACCTCAACCATGTACCCACGGGGATATCCGCCTGGGGCTTCTTGATGAGTTCCGTCACCAATAGCTCTATTTAGAGACCAAGAACCTGTAGGGATAAAGTTTATTTTCTTTTTGATGTCTCCAAGGGCATCATTTTTCTTGAGAAGCTCTAAAAATGCTATACTTGCTTCTCCCTTTGAGACCTTTTTCGTAGTAGTATTTGTCTCATTTTCAATCGTCTTCTTCGGTTTCTTTTTGAAGTTCGCCATCTTTTACTCTCCTTTTAATCTTTTCAAAATCATAAAATAGCTCATTCTCTCGATATATGATTCCAGAGTACTCTGTTACTCCTTTTTTCATACCTCTTGAGAACGTATGCTTTCCAGAAAAAACATCTCTCTCATAATCTCCAAGTTGCTCTTCGGAGAGTGTTTTATCTATAAACCACTGTTTAAATCTTCTTCCAAAATACCCAGCCCAATAAGCATCAGCTGTATCTTCTGGTAACTTTTTACCTTGAAGATTTAAAGCAGTCTTAGCTTTGTCTATCATTTGAGGCTTGTGGATTTCATGAACCTTATTATCTGGAAAGACCAGCTTTTTCAGCTGCTGAGGAGGGAAGTATACAATATAGATTCCTTCTTCCATATACATACGATGAAGGAATTGATTCAAAGCGAATAGTATTTCAGTACTGAATGCTTCGTAGAAGGGTGCTTCTGCGCCTATAAACTTTATATTGTACTCTTTGAGCTTACTTCTTACTTGCTCTGTTTGCTTGATTAATCTTTCAAGCAAAATACCATCAGTAGGATCGGTTCTAAGTAGACCCTTATCTTCTACAATGTTTACTGGCTTATCCAGATCCATTACCACAAAACCCGACTTCTTTAAAGACGGGTCAAGTCCTAAAATATATGACATACTGCCTCACAAAAAGGGTGTGGTGCTTTTGTAACACCACACCCCTCCACATTAATGGTTATACACCTTGGAGAACGTCATCAAGCTGGACGTTTGTGGCAGCATCCTCTGAACCTGGGGCATCGATCCCAAGACGCTCACGGATTTCTTCCAGTGAGAGGTCTGAAGCGAGACTCTTCTCCATACGGGCGAAGATATCATCGGCTTCCTTGAGAATCTTTTCCTCAAGTTCCTTCTTTGCACGCCAGTAACTTGAGTTGCAACCATTAACAATGAGGTTCTGATACTCTTCATTGTCACAAGTCACGTTGATGTCGTGGTCCTTAAGTGAAAATTCCTGGTCAATAGTCATCATCTGCTGAAAAACTTTTTCTCCGAAAACCCACGGAACAATCTCATATCCTGAAAGCTTATCTTTGAGTTTTCCGGTAGCTTCATCTTTCACCTTGGTGATTTCATAGATCACAAGGACCCCACCGAGTCTCCAACGGGGAACATTACCCTGGTAACTCTGTGTGCAGCAGATAGCTTTTTCTTGTTTGGTGCTCTTGCAGATAAAGTAACGGTCTTTGAAGTGGACTCTTGCTCCCTTGAAAGGATCAGTACCTTCCTTGAAAACGATACCACAACGAAGGGTCTTTCCCTGTTTGAACTTGTGCCCTCTGAATGACTGGGGCTTAATGTCGACTCTGTTTAGTCCAATGCTCTCTAAAGCCATGATCTGTCTCCTTGAATTGAAGTTAGGCGTATCTCTCTACGAGAAACGATTAAAGAAACTGTTCGATAAAATCTCCAGGTCTGTATACTATCCTACGAGTATTGATGTCCTTAGTAGTCATAGTTTCTGATTTTTTGTCATAAACTTTTTTCTTTCCTTGGACTTCTTTGACTCGAATAGTACCAAACCCCGCTAACAAATTGACTTTTTTCTCTCTAAGTATTTTGTAGAAAAGCTCGTGTACCAATTTTTTGTATAGCTTTCTCTTTAGCTCTTTAGTACCAGCCTTCTTCAGTAATCCAGGGTCTACTTTTTCTGATAGTACTGAGATTACTGTTTGCATGATTGTTTCTTCGACATCCATGTTCACAGGTTTTCTAGTAAATCATCCAAGTCTATCCCAGAATCCGATACAGAGGCCGAATCTTCTTTAACTGGTTCTTTCGTACTCTGCGACTTCGTTGGCGCAGTTTTCTCTGAGGCTTTCTCTTTCTTAGGCTCTGCTACAACTTCCGCCTTCGTCTCCGAAGCATCCGAAGAAGTTTTCACATCTTCCTGAGAAAGGCCACCATCCTCATCAAGAACACTCAATATGTCTGAGATGGAATCACCCTTCTCACCAGAATCTTCTTCATCTTCCGTTGCTATTGAAGTAGCAACTGTAGAAGACTCTTCTTCCTCAACTTCTACTGCCGTAGAAGCTTTCAGAGTAGAAACTCCTGGTAAGTCGTCTAACCCATCCATGAGCGGTGACATATCTATGTCCTCAGATGGCTCGGATTTTCCTGATGCGCTCACATCAGAAAGACCCTCAATTTCGATATCTTCCGCAGTGCTTTGTACTTGTCCCAATTTGTTTGTCTCGGGAGCGTTTTCCTCTGCACTACTTCCAATAACATCAATGATGTCCGCGTCTATATTATCTGATATTATATCTTCTGGTTTTGTAGACTCTTCAACAGTTTCTACATTATCCAGATCAATCTCTTCATCAAGTTTTTCTTCTAATTTACTAAGCTCCCCAAGACTCCTTGCATATTCTTTGATAGTAGGGTCATCTGTAGGGAGTATGTTCAGCTTCAATATCTGAAGCTCAGTAAGTCTTGCTTGGGTTTTGATATCTGAGTTACGGGCGCGAAGAAGCTGTATATGAGTTCTAATCGTGGCTAAAACATTCTGAAAATCTGCCACATCATTCTCAAGCTCTGATATTCTCTGGTTATTATCCTCATACATCTCATCAACAGCGGCTTCTCTTTCTTTAGCTGTTGTATACTTTTTTCTTATAGCTTCATTATTTACCAAAGCTTTCCTTTTTAGGATTTCAAGCTCTGCTTTCTCTATACTTAGATTCCTTTTAGCTACCGTGAGCGCTCTGGACTGGTTTATATATACCATCTGTACTTCGCTCATCTTTTTAGCACATTCCGTAAGTTTTCTATTGATATATGACGGAGAAGGATTGTCCAAATCTTCCAGCTGTACATCTAATTTCAATAACTTATCGTATATGTCTGAGAAGTTCACTTTTGTAGTCTCTGCCATAATATCACATCCTTAATCTCAAGTAAAAGAGGTTTGAAATATCTCTATTCGAGTTAATGTAATAAATTGTTCTGCGTTTTTAAAGTAACTATGATTATTTTTTTAGCCTTGTCATTTCAAAGGGAGGCTTCACTCTTTCGTTGAAGCTATTAAGGAACTGCACAGTTTCCTCATCGTCTATATCTCCCCAGAAAAAGATAGTTCGTATCTTAGTGGGGATAAGAAGACGTAGTTCGTCTATGTGCGGGAAATAAGATAGAAAGATAGAATTCGGGCTACCATCAAGATGCTGAAGTGCCATCAGTACCGGATACTGATAGTAATCTTCAAGTATAGCCAGATTATAACCTATGGATATTAACTGTTCGCTGTCTCCAATGACAATAGCTGCTTTAGGTTCTCTACATTCTGATAAGCTTCTGCATTGGAGTACAAGGTCCGCAAAGAGGTTCCTTCTTTTTTCATCCATTGATTGATCCTCTGCCCAAAAAGGGTGTTTCTTTTCTGTATTCGATCATTTTCTATAGCATCTATTAAGGCTGACCCTTGACCTATCACAAATACTTTCTTTTTTGCTCTAGTTATAGCTGTGTACAAAAGATTGCGCTGTAATATTTTACTACCATGTGCTTTTACTATAGGTAGAATAACTAAAGGATACTCTTGTCCTTGACTTTTGTGACAACTTATACTGTACGCTAACTTTAACATATCATCAGCTATTTTAATTGGTATGTCTACTCTTCTACGTGACCCGTTAAAATCATCTATCTCTATCACTGCTTCTGTGCTAGTAATATTAGCTACTTTACCTATATCCCCGTTATATACATCAAGGTCATAGTTATTCTTTTTTATAATTACACGATCACCTCTTCGAATAGTCCCACTTAAGAGGTGCAGTTCTTTTTCGGAACCTGGGGGATTCAAAACGGCCTGCAAAGCCGTATTAAGTGAGTCTACACTTAAAGGTCCAGAATTCCTCGGGGTGATAATCTGGAAAAGAGTAGGCTGATCTTTAGTCTTATTCATCTCTTTAATATTTTTTGCAAAATCTACAATGGTCTTTTCTATCCTATCTAAATTAGAATCTCTAATAAACCATATATCTGAGCCTTTTTCACTTTTGAAGAGGCTAAGGTCTGTATCTCCATCTCTTATTTTTTTTGCGGCTTTAATAATATCTGACTGCTCCTCCTGACGAAAAATCTGAGTAAGCCTTACTGTATGTATGCTTCCGCATTCTATAAGCTCTCGCAAAACGCTCCCAGGGCCTACAGAAGGTAACTGGTCGTTATCTCCTACAAAAACAAGTTTTGTGTGGGAATAAAGTGAGGAGATTAACCGATAAAAAACTTCTTGGTCTACCATTGATATTTCATCTAGAATTATAACTTGGGTAGAGTATTTGTTTAAAGCATTATAGGACCACTCTTCCCCTTTATATCCTAATCTTCTATGAATAGTATAAGCTTCAGTCCCTGTGGTGCTTGCTAATTTTTTTGCTGAGATACCAGTTGGGGTGAGTAGCTCAAAAGAAATATTCTTTTGCTTCATAATCTCAACAAAAGCTTTAGTGGTCTGAGTTTTTCCCGTCCCCGGTCCTCCCGTTAGGATGGTAATTTTATTGTTTACAAAAGAAAATATAGCATCCTTCTGCTCAGCACTTAAGTTTATTTTATTACTAAGCTCATACTTTCTTATAAATTCTTCCGCATCAAATCCTGTGAAGTTACAGATATCTTTACTCTCTAATATCTTATTTATTAATCTGGCGCTTTCATTCTCATAAAAAAAGGAACTTAGCTCATAATATCTATCCCCATCTTGATAGATAAATCCGTCTTGTATGAGCTTTGCCAGATGAGTCTCTATGTCCTCAAATTTTACACTGGTAGGACTAAAAGGTTGTTGGGTTAGTTTGTTATATTCGTTGAATATGGCAATAAGTTCTGCACCATTTAAGAAAAGATGCCCTGATTGTAGACATCCTTTTAAAGTATAAAGTATGAAATAGCGATATCTTAGAGGATCTTGAGGAGACATCCCAAGTTTATTAGCAAGGAAGTCGCAGGTACTGAAACCAAACCCCTCAAAGCTTAATAGGAAGGGATTCTGCTTTATAACCATTTCGGCATTGTAACTGTACCGGGAGACTATCTTATTAATCTTGTAAGGGGATAGGCCCAAAGAGTGCAAAAAAATCTTTACGTCTTTGAGTTCTTTGTTTTCTTTCCAAGCTTCAACGAGACTTTTTACAATGGACTCTCCAATACCATCTAACTCCAGGAGCTTCTCTGGCTCATGGTATATGATATGATCGAGATCTTTACCTTCAAAGTGTTCGGCTATTCGATAAGCGCGTTCAGGTCCTATCCATTTGGCAATAGACTGCAAAAAGAGGACAAGGCCATTTTTTGATTTATCGTGAGAGAACGCAAAAGACTGAGCACGAAAACTGGTTCCATACTTAGGATGACTTTTATAATCACCGTGAGCTTCAACAACGGCCCCCATAAGTAGATTGGGGACTTCTGCCTGGACTGTAATGCAAGATTTATCCTTTTGTCGGATCGTAAAAATCTTGAAGTTACTGTTTGGGTCCTGGAACTTTATATGTTCTACTTTTCCTATAACTGTTTCCATTAAGTACTCTTCTTCTTGAATAAAAGGTCTAGTCCTGATTTAGCCATCAAGACTAATAGGGCTATCAGAAACAAGCATGCGAAACCTACAAGAATACCTGCTGCAGAACTAACTACAGTATAAATAATAGACTGTATAAGACTCCCAGTTGGGGAGAACATAAACAGAAGTATTGATACTATAAAGATAGGTAGCAGTAGTGAAAGCGACGGAATGATCTTTTTCATTATGTCCTTTATAAAGGAATACCCATACACTCCTTAAAGAAATGCATGGGTTCCTGGATTTCTAAAGATTAAACAATATACTTACGGTCTACTTTGACGATGATATATTCCCCATCCTTGTAGGTAGAGAACTTCATACCATCTGAGAAAGCCCGTCCAGCATTAACTTCGAGAACAACAACCTCGTCATCCTCACGAGTTGCAAATTTCTTGGCAAAATCCTTTGCCATTTCAGTAGTCTCATAGAGTTTGATGTACTTCTTTGTATGACTCTTGAGGCCGCTATCCCTCATACGCTCTGCAAGGTTCTTCAGAGTTCCGAAATAGAGAGTTTGGGGAGGTTGGACGTACTTAACGATTTTGTACTTGATAAGGTCTTCGCCGTTAATGAGAATTTTCTGATCTCGGTCTTTGAAGTAGAGTTCTATAACATGATTTCGGTTGATGTAGGAAAGTTCTGAAAAGCGCCACTTCAGAAAAGCTACGATGTCATCTACCTTGGCAAATCCATCAGCATCCAAGTCAATCTGGAAATCACCTATCTTAATACTCCCTGCATCCTTTTCTGCAGCTTCCCGGAGCAAATCAATCACTGTTAGAAGTGCTCTCTTAAAGTCATTTACGTTCTTGTAGAACGTTGCTGGTGATTTCTTAAGGGTTTTCCGCACAGGTGTAAACATATCAATACCCCTTTCCATGTGTTATTTACTAAGATTCTTGTTGTTTACGTATATCGGCTTGTTTGGTCTTATCATCTTCTGAATCGTTTTTCAAAACCTCCTCTCGTGCAATTAACCCATCAATTATGTAATTCAGGATATCATTAACGGACTTAACCTCACCTACCAAATGTTCTAAGAGCTTAAATAGAGGATTCTCTTTATTCTCTAACAATTCCTTGATGTTTCTTTTATCAGCATTCATAATCGAATACAAAAGACCCATAACCTGCTCAGTAACTTTTGTATTGAAATGAACCTTCTTATGAATAAAGACTTTCAAATCCCTAGAGATTCCCTCTAAAGAAAAAGTTACTGCTGCAGTCTTTAATCTCTCTTCATTGAACTTCTCGAATTTTCTTTTAATATTTTCTGGTTCAGTCATAGTAGTCCTTACGCTGTTAAGAGCTTTTCAGGTTCATGAGAAGAATATACTAATTGGTTCAAGTGTTTTAAAGCTGACTGTAAGGAAAATAGGACAAGAGTTTGATATCTACTTTTTTATAAAGAATCGTTTTCATAATATAATTAAATAAAGATCTAAGAGTTTACTTCCTACGGAAGGAAACAGTAATAACCAAAAAGAACCCTATCAATCCTATTACTTGGATTGAGCTTGAAAGACAGAATTATTTAAAGAATTCTAAATATATTCATAATCTCGTACTGAAAAAAACTTTATGCCAAGAACTTTAAAAAACCTGAACCAACAAGTATATTCTTTCAAGAACAGATTAGGAGGGATCAATTATGGACAGAATCATTACTATAGTTTCACCTGATAAGATTACTCCATCTATGTTCATAGACTTTTATGAGAAACTCTATGGAGATAACAAGATAGTCTTAGTTAGGGATATAAACTTTCTCTATTCTAAGCCTGTCCAGGAAATGATGTTTGTAGACGCTCTTAAAGAAGCTAAGGAAAAAGGTCTGAGTCTTATTGTGAAGTACACCGTTAAACCAAACACAGACCTGTCTAAGTACATGATTCCTATGTGTTTTCTTGATGATTCCGATCTCGTTATTAAGTTCGATATGTACTCGACAAAACCAGAAGTTATCAAAGATCGTCAGGAGTCCACGGCTCTACTTGAAAAGTGGGAGGCAAATATTGCCTCCCTGAACCGAACGTAAATAATATACTTACGGGAACCCCCGTATGAAAGCCCCTCTGGGCGAAACGTATACGGGGAATTTTGACAGGGATTTAGGAAACCTGTTTCGTACATCAGTCTACTACTTGAAAGAGTAGGGAGATGTAGTATGACCAGAAGCCTTGAAAGGCCGATGGAGAACAGCTTATAGCGACTCTCGCTGAAATCGTAGCGTCAGAGGCTAAAGCCTTTCAGTACATAAGTCATTGATTTGACTGTGTATTGACCGACTAAATCTTTACAAAAGAAACAGTAATAACGAAAAAGAAGCCTATCAATCCCATTACTTGGATTGAAGAAGTGAACTCCCGCGAGTAGGCGGGGCACAGGTTCTTAAAACGCAGTCGAAGGGAATCCTTTGTTCTTCACAAAGATTAAAGGACATATAGAGGTATTGTCTCAGCTAAAAGAATGGCTATTAAATGAATCATTCTCTGGGGTATATCTTTTACGTGGACCTAAAGGTGTGGGAAAGTACAGTACTGCAAGAGCACTCTCAAAGTACATACTATGCAACGGTCTAAAGGATGATAGTTGTCGATGTGACCAATGTAGACAGTTCCCGGACCACCCAGATTATTTGGAGATTGGTACTAATGAAGATGAAGAGATAAAAGTAGCGGATATAGATAGGGTTGATGAGTTTGTGACACTTCTACCCTTTAAAAGTAAGTACAGAGTTGTTTTGATCGATAATGCAGATAATCTAAATCTTCAGGCAGGCAACAAACTGCTCAAGATTTTGGAAGACTCAAAGCCTCATACCTTATTTTTTCTTGTTTCTTCATTCCCTGAGAAGCTACTTCCTACCGTTCAATCCCGGACATGCCCAATAGAGTTCAAGGCGCTGCAGTCGGAAGATGTGCTTGAAATCCTAAAAGCTCAAGGAATGGAATCAAGTAAGATAGAAGCTTTGAGAGGCGCTATCCCTTTTCTTACTCAGAGTGTCCTAAAAAATGCTCTTAAGTATTATGAGTATGTGAAAGAACTCCCTGGATTCTTAGCTAGCTTTTCCACAAAGACAGAAGATGAGATTTTGTCTTATGTGAGTTCAGTAAATGAAAAAGAAGAACTTTTCTATTTTATAGAGGTTCTATTGGTATATACCAATGATATTTTGAAAATAAAGTATGATGGTTCTGATTCAGTTATTTTCAAGAGTCATTACGAGGCTTTGGTAAAAATCTCTCTGGATTGGACTGATGATATTTGTGTGGCTTTAACTGAGAAGTTAAGAAAAGTCATCATAGATAATAACAAGAATTTATACATAAAGCTATACCCAAGAGTGCGGGTATCTATTAGTTGGGTATACATGATATTAAAGACAGAGATAGAGAAAAGGAAAAAGAAAAATGGATTCTAAATTCCTTTTACAAAATAAAGAACCTTTTTTGGTTAAAAGCTACATAGAACAAATCAGGAAACAGTTCCAGGATTTTGAAGTAGTATATACGGTAGAACCTGGAGACTTCATAGATAATGTACACAGGGGCACCCTTTTTGGAGAGGGTAGTAGGATTATAGTTTTGAATCCGCTTACTGAGGAAGCGTTAGAACCCATATACTCTGTAATGAATCTGGAATCCCCAGATGTTTTTATACTGGTAGATGATGGGGGTCTTTCCAAAAATAAGTTTTATACTAAGGTTAAGGCGCTTTGTAAAGTCATAAAAGTGGAAAAATTAGAAGATAGAGAAGTCGAGCCTTGGACGGACAAGTATCTTCGAAATAGAGGACTCACCTGCGACCCAGATGTATCTACCATTATAGCTTCAAGAAAAGGTAATAACCTTTATGCGATAGCTTATGAGATTAGAAAGCTGGAGTTTGCTTGTTCTGATAAAAAAGTTTCAAAGCAGAAGTGTCTTGAATTAGTCTCTTTTTCTGGGGAGGCTAAATTTTTTGATTTTTGTAACTATTTTTTCAGGAAGCGGGTGAAAGAGACTCTCTTAGAGTTAGATAGAGTATCTGAAGAATCCTATATAGGTTTGGTGCATTTTTTGTTATCTTATATAGATAAGTTGTATAAGATAGCGATATATAAAGAACAAAAAATGGCCGATGAGGATATCTGTAATATTCTGGACCTCAACAGATACATCTACAAGAGCAAATATCTGGTAGCTTTGGCAGCGTTTGGTAAAGTAAGGTTATTAAAGGTTACAGACCTTTTGAATGATTTGGACTTGAGACTAAGGCTATGTAAGTTTGATAAAAAGTATTTGATGACTAACTTTATTGTTAAATGTATGAAGGTTTAATAAGTTTTATAGGAGATAGACATTATGGAATTTATGATTTATCAAAAGAAATGTAATAAATGTGGTTGGTTTGTAGAAGGGCTTAAAAAATCTGTAGAGTCATCAGTAATCACAGGTAAGTGGGTAGAAAGGCATAATAATAGGTGTTCTGGAAAAATTATATCGAATTATACTGATGAATCTATTGAGGAGAGTAAAAATAAAAAATCATACAAAAAAGGTTATATTTCTGGTAACACGAGGTCGCGGTAATATGTGTAAGTGGAATCCAATGAATCCTTTTAATTTAGACGGATGTGATGAAACTAAAACTCGAATAGAGATAAGAAAAGATGTAGAGACTGTAGCGGGAACTTTTGATATGGAAGACACTATATGTGTTGGGTGTGGAGCTAAGTCCAGTAAATGCATTATCCCTGAGCCTAAAGTGAAGAGAAAAAGTTGTAAAAAATGAATAAAGACGATAATACCATAGCATCCTTATATGTTTTAGGATTTGCAGTAGTGCTAATTTTCTTTATACACTTTTTAACTAATAAAAAGAAGAAAAGTCACCCTGGTCATATACCTCTATCAAATAATGGGCTTTATGATATAGGGTGTAATCATTGTCACTGGCAAAATACAATAAATGGAGCGGAGCTTAAAGAAGATCTGAAAAGAACGGGATATTTTTGTTGTGGTTGTGATAATCCTATATACATAAGAAAAGCAGAAAAAGATGATTGATCGCGGTGTTGTAATAGAAATAGATATCGATAAAGAGAGGCTTCGAGAGATCGTTTCTGAAGCGCTTAGAATGATATACGAGTACCTTGGTGGGGAGTATACTTTAACGCGAGAAGAAGTCCTGGCAGAATTAGAGAGCTATATAGGCATAGACCGAATTTCTACTGAGTTCTTTCTTCATATAGGAAGTAAGTCTATACCAGACATGAAGATGCGCGTAGACCCACGGAGAAGAAAAGTTTTTCTGAAATCGAGTTTCAAGAAAAAAGTAGCCAAACTTAACCATTTTGTGAAATTATTATGAGAGTAGAACCTTTGTTCATACGCTATGCTAACGGAATGGCCAACACCGAAGCGGTTGTTAGGAGCTATCTATCGATAGCTGAGGATGAGAATTCAAAAAAGATAGCTGCAGAAGTTATCACTAAGTTGCCTGACCTAACTATGTTTAGGAAGGACTTCAGGAGTTGTTTAGACGATTTGATAGACAATGGTATTAATAATCATTTCATAAATTATGTGAATAGTTACATGAAGCCTTCATTAGAGGAGTATGTAGAAGGAAGTAATGCTTCAAGGACAGGAGAAAAGAGAAAGGTAGTTATAAAAGCAGAAGATGCACCCTGGATAGAAGCTATGATATGCTACAACATGTCATTATACATAAGAGTATATGGTATCACGGATATAAAACATTGCCCAAATTGTGGTAATTTTTTTAGTCACAAAGGGAAGTACGCTAAATACTGTAGTGATATATGTAAGGAAAATTCAGGAAAATGAGTATAGCACTCTTAGCTTTTGGGTTACAGAAATCCTATTTGCACCCTCAAGGGAGTAGATATTTGGGAGCTAAGGCTGAGATTTATAAGGTTAGGATACTTGATTATTTTAGGTCTTTAAATCGTAATGATATTAAAGTATACTTAATAAGAGAGGTCCATCAGGTCGATGATAAGTTTTACAGTAGAACAAAGACTCATTCAGTAGCAGGTACTAAAGACGTAGAAATACCAGAGGAATATAAACCCTACGCCCATTTTATAGTAAATACAAACAGATATAATGCTTTTTACAAAACAGCTCTGGATTCAGAGCTGTATAAGATCAAACCGGAAAAGGTGTGCTTATTGGGATTCGAGACCCATACTAATGTTCTTTTTACTGCTGAGGAACTAAGGAATAGGGACTACAATGTCACTCTTATAGAACCTTTAGTGACAGCGGAGGACGATTACCTACACTCAATAGCACTTACTATGATGGTGGATTTTCTATCTGTGGACATCAAACAGGAGTAAACTATGGTAGAGCTATATGAAATAAGGTTAAAATGTCCGTACTGTAAGACAGAGACTGCATTGGTTGTTCATGAGAATAATCCAGTCATGTTTGAGTGTCCGGGGTGTGATAAGAATGTTGTGATTCAGAATAACATTGTTTATACTATCCCCAGGAAGTTTTTTAATAAAATAGCCAAGAAGTACAAGACCGTTCAATGTGGAGAAGTCATAGGATACAAGCCTAATGGTAACGAGGTTATAAGCCAAAAAGAGATAGATGACCTACATAAGGAGCTATCAGTAATCTCGACGGTTGATGACTTTATCAAGAAGTTAAAATAGTTCACTTTAAAAAACCTTAACCATTTCGTACATTATCTATATGGAAGATAAAGACTTGGACGGAAAACTGGTTTATTTGACCCTTTTCTACGAAAAGTGGATACGGGAAGTCCACCCGGAATTCAACATACCTATGGTCAATCGCTTGGCTAAGGTTATTAAGGTCATAGACTGGGACACAGATGAAGGACGACTCATCCTCAATGAGAGGAAGAGGAATGGTAAGTGGGACAAACTTAAATCTGAGGACTATAGGTTTGTTCTTAATATCTACTACCAAGAATTAGCGCAAACCAGGAAAAATATAGCTATAGCAGAGATGGTGCCTAGGTACTACCCAGACAGCAAGAACGAATTATTTAGGATTCTGCCAGAGAGTATGATAACTGGATTACTAAAAAAAGAACAGAATGCGTTCAAGGTAGTAAAAAAGAATGTATCTAAACAACTTAGTTCTAAGAGCAAATAAGTATATATTTCAATATCCTGAAGCATTAAATTATTTAGAAGGCAGAGGGATAACTCAAGAAGATATACTTAGATATTCTTTAGGATTCACAAAGTACGTAAGTTTGCCGGATGATGGTTCAGAGGACTTTCAATTTTTGGCGAAGAAAACAGCAGGATTTCAGATGCTTCAGGGAAAGCTTATTATACCCTGTAAGAATCTGTTAGGTCATGTAAATGGTCTTGTAGTTAGAGATATCTACAAGAAAGAATATAGACAATACTTTTTAGACGAGGCAAAGAAACTAGGAACTTTTTTTGGACTCTACGAAGCTTTTCCTGAAATACTTCGTACCAGAAAAGTTTTTATCCATGAGGCAGCACTGGATAGTATTTCTTTCGCCAAGGCGTTTCCTAATAGTGTCTCAGTATTAACTTCATTTATGAATGAGGTTCAATACGAGACTCTTACTATGTTAGCAGATAAGATTATTATGGTCTTTGATGAAGATAGCGCAGGTAATATCGGGAGAGATCAAGTTTACGATCTTTACGGACGTAAACATTTGTCAGATATCTCCATCGGATATAATGACTCTAACGCTATTCTTAAACGTTTAGGACCAGAATCTTTTAAGAAATACGTCTGGAACAGAGTTCCAATTTTACTAAGAGAATAGACATTAAAAGATTATTAGGAGCAATATGTTTTCAACAAAGTATCGCCCACAGGATTTCAAAAGTGTCTTAGGTTTAGATGTACAAAAGGAAATTCTACAGAACATACTAAGAAAGCAGGAGTATGATCCCGCTTATTTGTTTTCTGGGGATTGGTCTACAGGAAAAACAACCCTTGCTAGAATATTTGCCAGAAGTATTTTTTGTCAAAACCGCAAGGAAGACATGTCCCCCTGTAATGAGTGCTTCTCTTGTCGTGAGTTTCTTGCAGAGCGTCATCCTGGATATATAGAGATAGATGCTGCTAATAATGGTACCAAAGATAAGATAAAAGAAATTCGTGATAGTCTATCATATGATACAGTTTCAGGGAGATTAGTAATCCTTTATGATGAAGCACACAATATAAGTAAAGAAGGAAAAGACGCATGGCTTAAGGAGTTAGAGAAAGAATATGAAAATGTACATCTCATATTCTGCACCACAGAGATAGATAAAATGCCAGATTCCCTCAGGTCCCGCTGCATGCAGTTCACGATAAACCACCCCACTGAAGCACACATCAAAGATAAACTCAGATTTATTAGCCTCCAAAATAATCTTAATGTAGAAGATGATGCCCTCAGTGCCATAGTACAGGGTGTTGGGTGTCATTATAGGGATGCTGAGAATAAACTTCGTCAGATTTCTTTCCTTGGGGATATTTCTCTTGAAAATACAAAGAAAGTTGTTAATATCTACAATGAAGAAGTTTCTAAGATGCTTATAGCCTTATCTGTGGATATTAATGAAGTTATGGCTATAGCAGACTTTTTAGTATCGAGAATGACGATAAAAGAGATATACAATAACATTATTAGGATGCTTATTGATAGTCTCAGACTAATTAATGGTTTGGTTACTGAGAGTTCAACTTATAATGCTATCCTTACTAATGTAGCTAAACAATATGGTGAGTCTTTATATGAGGTTATAGACTTCATACTCTCTAAGAACAGATTCAACGACTTATCTTTGTTCCAATCAGACCTTCTTCTAATACATTACAAGTATCTTAGGTCACAGTTTGACCCTAAGGTTGCGGTTGTCTCTCCTGGGCAGTCTAATGTTCCTGTTGCTGATTCATCAGAGAAGCAAAAAGGAAATAAGATGGAAGACTTAAAAACAGTAAGTTCACCCTGGGAAAGAGCAGAGATCATTCGTAATTTGAAGAAAGAAAAGAAGGATGCGGGGGATAGTCGCGTACCAGAAGTAGTTTCTTCTGAGTGGGGACTTCACGTTGATAAATTTGGGGTAGGGTCTATTCTGAAGAAGGAAATTACCCCAGAACAGTTCGGAAAAAAAGTAAGGGGACAATTGGATGAGAACAAAATCTAAAGAGACGAATAATACGCTTCCAAAAAAGAAGAGTAAAAAGACAGTATCTAATACAGACAAAAAAGTAGAATCTAAGCCTAAGAATGCTAAAAAGATTAAGAGAGTCAATACCTCTATTCAAAATACTGATCTGACTTTTAAGTACAAAGGCGATGGTAGATGGGCTATATTTCAATTAAAAGAAGAATGTGATATAGCAGAGAATTATGAAGCTATTGAACAGGAGTTAAAGAGTACTTTTGGTGAAGAGATAGAATATTTTATTCCAGTATACAGGGAAAAAATAGATAGAAGCTCGGTAGGACTAACGCTTTTTGATGGTTATATCTTCATCCGATTTAATAGCAGCCAAGAATGTGTATGTAATCCTGGAGAGTATCGATATCTTGAAGGACCTTTGATGAAAGGCGGAAAGATTAGTTATGCCCGTGATAAAGAAATAAATATTCTTCGATCTAATCTATATAAAAAACTACAAAAACGATTCCCCCGTAGAGGACAGACTATAATTCCCAAATCGGGAACATTCAAGAATCTGGAGGGAAAAGTTGTAGGAATAGATCGAAAAAATAGAGTAGTTCGTGTGCTTTTTAAACAGAGTTCCAGGGAAGTATGTGCTGACATTAATGTGATAAATTTAGATTTTGAAGAGAACTAAAATGAGGATCATGTTTTTGTCAGATGATCCTTGGAGATAATATATGAAAAATTTCTTCATCATAGACGGTCATAATTTAGCTTTTCGTGCTCATAATTCTCATTTTGAGTTGAGGAAAGCAAATGGGGACCCGTCAGGTATGTTTTACGGATTTATACGTATGCTTGTATCCTTGAAGAAAAAATATAGGGGATACAAATTCGTAGTCACTTGGGATAACAGGGCGGATAAAAAGTTTGAAATCCAACCTGATTATAAGGCTGGAAGAGCTTCATTGCCATCAATCGTGTACAAAGAAATGGACGATTTGAAAGAGTTCCTAAAAGCTTGCGGAGTTGAGCAGTATGAAAAAAAAGGAGAAGAGGCTGACGACATTATAGCATCCCTCGCAGAGAAGTTTAAGACTCAACAGGAGGGTGGAGTACATATCCTCATCTATTCTAATGATAAGGATATGTTGCAATTAGTTGAAGATGGGGCAGTTACTGTATTCAAGCCTAAAGTAGGTCAGACACCAGAAAAGTTTTTTGACGAAGAAGCCGTAAAAGAAGAATTTGGTGTTCTGCCTAAGAGACTAGCTGAATTCAGGTCCTATGATGGTGATACCAGTGATAATATCCCTGGTATACCAAGAGTAAGAAGAAAAGTTATAGCCAATTTACTTAATAAGGTAGATTCTATACAGTTCCTGGCTAAACAAGCAGCAGAAAGTACAGAGCTATCTGATAAAGAGAGAGAAGCTATACAGGAGTTCCATCCGAGAGCTATGCAGAACTATAGTATTGTTAAGCTCAGAAAGGATATATCCAATATCCAGGTAACGGAGGCTACATACTCTAAGGAAAAGTTAGAGGCATTCTTCCAAGACTATGAAATAAAATCTATAAAACCAGATGAAGTAATCGAACTTTTTCAGTCAAGTTTAAATGTTCGATACACCGAAGCGAGACCCTCATACAAACTTGAGACCTTTTCTCTCTTCGATTAACAGTTTGGTAGGAGGATAGTAGATGACTCATTTGGTAAAAAATATGGACCCGTTTGAAATACAAAGTCGTTTTTCCACGGAAGACTTTTCTTTTTATTCCTTTAAGGAAAGTACTTTTTGTCTGGATGATTTTGAGCCTTTTATACAGAAGCTGCCGAAGCGTGAAATCGATCTTATCGACATGTACTATAAGAGACAGAAGAAGCAAAAAGAAATAGCTGAGTTCTTTAACGTTACTCAGGGAGCCATTTCTCATCGTTTATCTCGTGCCAGAAAAAGATTAGCTTTTCTTAGGGATATGCCAAAGGTATCTGGGGACTTGCGTGTTCAGCTATCACGTCATTTTACAGACTTTGAATGTGATATCATAGTTCTTATGGTAGAGACTACATGCCAATCCAGGACTGCAGAGCTTTTGAATGATAAGTATGAACTTACAGAGAAAGACAAAATGACTCAGGTTAAGGTCCGGCATAAATTTGATCGTTCTATAGATAGAATGAAAAGGTTAAAGAGAAAATATCCAGAATTAAAAATAATGTACGAACTATCTAAGTACATAAAAAAGAATTTGTATATGCTTCATGAAGTCGTATTACCCCATTTTGATAAGGGGTATAAGGTAGAATATGATGGGGTATACTGATTTAACCGTTATTTAAGGCCCATAAGAAAAGTTTAGAACTAATAATCTTTTAATATAAGTCCTCCATTAGAATTCGAATAAGCCCAGTAAAATTTGGAGCTTATTAATTCTGGTGGGGGGTTTTTTTATGTCTATAAGTTGTATTCAATTGAGACTCAGGAAGATAGCCAAGAAGCTATTAGAGGCTGAATACGACTACGTTAACATCCCTATATATCAACAGTTTACGGATCAATCTGATGTAGAGAATAAGGACACCACACGCGGTGGGCCACCTGCAATGAATAATGAGCCTGAGCAAGAAAACGAAGAAGGAAGGCTCAAAAGGAAGCAGGATATCAGAAGACAGGGACCTCGCCCTGGAGTAAGGGACCCACTATTACTTAATCGTGAAGATACGGGAAATCCTAATAATCCTGATTCTGTTTCTCCATTGGAGAATCTGCAGGGAGAAAAAACAAGACAACCAGATAGAAGTCCTTTCAAGAACTATGATGAAGAAGATTTGCAAAAGGACACAATAGGTTTTAATCCAGATGAAGACCATGTGACAAAGGATAACTTATGAGAGCGTCATTCGAAGAACTAGTAAAAAAGGTTAATGAGAAATTTTCTGCTGTTCAACAGTATGAGAAAACAATCAGCGACAAGCTCTATTCTGATTTGAAAGAGAACGTAAAATCTGCTTCTGTAGCTGAGAAAGCAATAGAAGAGGGTATAGATTCTTTTTTTGATCCAAATAGAATAAAGGTAGCCAGTCTATCCGACCTTTTTGCTTTTGATAGAATAGGGAATAATACCCTTGTACATAAAGCCCAAAAAGATTTATGGGCAATTGAGTCTGATGATGAGGGTGTGCATATCTCTCGTTTGTTTGACAATAAAGGGGAACCTTTGAAGGTATAAGATGGTTGAACACGGAGAGTTTTTAAAATCCCTTTTTACTGATAGGAACAGTGCTGTAAAAGAGTTCCTTAATCAGCCTCCTACACCTTTGGATGATGGTGGTAAGGAAGCAGATCAGAAGATTATGGATAGTATAACAGTAGATTCTATAATGAAAAGTTATGCTATGAAGGGTGCTGGTGAGGCACAACAAGGAACTCCAGGTTTTATGAGTCCTATGAGTGAGGACTACTGGTACTATAAAAATAAGGGATACCTTAAGAAATTAGGATTAGAATAGAATATCGGAGGTTAACTATGGGAGATAGAGTTCGTTTGACGCAAAAAATAGCTGCAGCAGCTAAAAAAGACAAAGAAAAAGATAAAAACATAAGTGATAATGGTCGTATGACCGATGGTTTTGAATACAACAAATCAAAAGCTAAAGTGCTACAGAGAGTCCTTCATAATTTGAATGTCTCCCTTGGAACACTGATTGGTGCCATGAAAGAGTTGGCAATGCTAAGAGGATCTGACATCACCCCGGACGGTAAATTAGGTGGTAGAGGATTTGTGATGGAATTCAGAGAAATTAAAGGACTTATGAATGACTCTATTAAGAATCTCTCTGATATTACAGACTCGATTGGAGATGAACTTACTAATCCTAAATGGGACCTCAAAGAAAAAGAAATCAAAGAAATAAAGAAAGAAAAGGAAGAGGTAGAAGAAGCTGTAGAAGAAGCTACTGAACCTCCTACTGATACAAATAAAGAAGAGACTACTGAAGAACCTGAAGGAAAAGAAGCAGATATAGATCCAAAAGATGTAAAAGATTCAAATTATGTTCAATCAATGAAAAGATATCAGAGGATACTTGAGGCAGGAAAAACCGATGAGGTCGCCAGTGTCCTTCGTAAAAGAATTCAAGCCAACCTTTTAAGATAGGAGAGATAACATGAGTCTCGGAGATATTTCAAACTTCATGTCTGAAGAAAAAGAAGCTGCTAAGCTTCCAGATTTGGATTGGTTAGCTCTTGACATAAAAGATAAGGACAACTATCCTACACCTAATAATGTTGAGAGTATCCCACAGCTTGTGCAGCAGTGGTCTCATAATGATGTGCATACTGCTGAACTCATTCCTAATCAGATATCGGTAGCTCCGATGACTGAGAAGAAAGCCTCATCTGGAGAAATTCAGAGTGTCATAGACACGGCTAAGAAGGAAATGATGAAAGGTCTTGTAGGCAAAGGCTTAGTTGAAAGACTGTCCAGCCTTTATCAGAAGGATCTTTTAGTAGCTGCTAAGGATGAATTGTCCAAGGTAGCCCAAGAGCAGGGATTGCTGGGTAATGTGTATATCGATTTGTCACCATTTGAATCTTGTGCTGAGGCTTCTAAGGTTCTCGGTCATAACAGGATCAGGATGGCTAAGTATGTCGTAGGACAGCCTAAGAGACACGTATGCGCTTCTCATACTGCTGGGACATGCAAAGAGCTACGCAAAAAAGTAGTAGCTTCTATGGATTATAACCAGGATTTGATGGATGAGTATACCACTCATCTTAGGATTGCTGGAATCATATCTCCAGAGGCAAAGCTCGCTTCTAAAGAAGACCTTAGAATGGCTATTGTTGCCAGTAAGAAGAGCAAAAATAAAGATGTAGAAGAAAAAGAACCAAACGACCAGCCTACTCTTCTTGATGAAACAATCAAGGAAGCTTTTGAGAAAGAGCTAAATAGGTCAGTTGTGGATATTCAGGCCACCCAGCAACCTTCAGGATTTGAGAGAATTCGTCCAGTTCTCGCATTCATTCAAGATGAAATGCTTAAGGGAAGAATGGGTGATGCTCTTAAAGATAGTATCAAGAAAAAGGTAGCAACAGAACTCATTAATGAGTATCAGGAACAGATCAAGAAGCTGGCATCACTCCAAGGTTTACTTGGTAATGTGTATGCCGATGTTTCTTTCTATAAGTCTCCTGAGGATGCTATTCATGCTATTAAAACCGCTACTACAAATCCAACATATATCATGCAGTCCCATAGTAAGGGTGAATTTGATAACACTTTGGAAAAAGTAGCAAAGGCTACTGGTTGTCAGATCCTACCGAGAGATGGAAAGATTAGTAAGAAGATAGCTCTCAGCTATATTGATGATTTGAACTTTTCAGGAAGAATCTCATCAGATGTTGCTGGCGGCTTAAGAGGAAAAGTAGAAGCTAGCGATAACACTCTCGGAGTTATTAAAGAAGCTTTTCTCCAGACATTAAGTTATGTAAAACCTCAGAAAGAGGGTGGAGTAAAGGCTTATTTCGCATCTTTGAATAATACAAAGTATGGTACAAAAGACAAGCTAAAGACAGCTGTCTATAAGTCACTTGAAGCTGGATATAATGTTGATAAAGTAAGAGAGAAGCTCTCCGAAAAAGTTAACACTATTGAGGCTGAAGGGATGATTAGGGATGTTCTTGCTTCACTAAAAGAAGTGAATGCTGATGTTCTTTCTAATTGTAAGAACGATAAGTATAAACTTGCAAGTGATGCTTGTATAAAGAAAACTGCAAAGTGCAAAGACTGTGTTCTTGCTGCAGACCACACTTGTACAAAACAAAGAGCGAAGTTCTCAGACGCTTTAGAGCTTGAGAAACCTTCTGTACAGATTGATCCAAAGACTCATAAAGTTCTTCTTGCTGACAATCCTGATACTGTACGTCTAGACATGAATCAGGAATATGACATGACTGATTCTTTCGGTTCGGGAATGAATATCTCCTTAGAAAAGATGAGACCGGAAGCTAATAAGGAATCAAGTATAGATATGGACATTAGCTTCAATAGTGAGGGATTAGACGATAATCTTGGAAAAGTTTAATAACAGACATAATATATAATATAGGAGATAGTATGTCCGACGATTCGATAGAGTTAGACGTTAATGAGATTCTACAGGGACCTTTAGACACTGTGGAGCCTCCTTTTAGTGGTGTTAAGTTAGAATCACAAACGGAGGCTTTGAAGATCTTTGAAAAAGTAGAACCGCCCATAGTTGAGGTAAGTGACCCCAACAAATTACTTAGTGTAAATTTGGTAAATACCTCTATTCAGAAGATTATAGAAGACCCTACTAAAAATGATAGATTAGTAGAATCTATAAAGAATGATGACCCAGGTATTACCATACTTAACAATATCATGATAGAATTAGCTGAAGAGATAGCCTATATGAAGGCTTGGAGAAATAATAACTTCCAGATTGATAAGGATATAACTTCAGAGGTTACTGAAAAAAGAGTAAAAGCACTTAATAATCTTACGATGGCGGTGATAGAAAAAGTAAAGATAATGAATTTAGGTAGTAAAGGAAAATTGGATTTCTATAGCGAAAACTTTTCCAAGGTATTTGAATATTTTTTGAAAGTTGTTCAAGATACTTTTCAAAAAGTAGGAATACCTGAGCAGTACAGAAATATCTTCTTATCCGAGCTAGCGAAGCAGTTAGACGGATTCGAGAAGACAGCAGAAAAAATATACAACGGTAAGAAGAAGACATGAGTATAGCTGAAGTTTGTGCAAATATGATGTCTAAGGACGGTCTGGATCTTGATAAGATTCTGCATAAGAATATTATCGAGTTTGTGACTGCTCCTTGGGGATTGGGACTCGGGACTCTTCCCGGTGTTCCTTCGCTATACCCATCTCAACGCTTTATACTAAAAGTATACTATGGGTTACCGTTAGATAGAAGTAGTAACAGAGATATAATAATAAAGGACCAATTCAATGAACAGGAACTTTATAGATTCAATGAATATGAATATTTTAAGTTCCTGTATGAGCAGGGCAGATTAAATAAGGCAGAAGAAGGAGTACCTTATACTGATTTGAATTTAGTTATAGGACGTAGAGGTGGTAAAACCATGCTCACATCCTGTATAATAGCATATGAGACTTATAAGCTTCTAAATATATACTGCCCTCAAGAGTACTATGGAATAATGCCTGAGTCTGAGATTAGAATAACCTGTGTTGCTACAAGCAAAGAGACAGCTTCTGAACTGTTTAATGCAGTTACAGGTCATATTGAGAGGTCTGAATTTTTTAGAAGGTACAGGAACAAGCCAACGCAACAGAGAATGTTCCTTAGGACCCAAAGAGACATAGATAAATACGGAGCTTCCAAGAGGGCCTCTCTTCAAATACATGTTGCTCCTTGTAGTGCTAAAGGTCTCCGTGGACATAACAATATCATAGTAGCTTTGGATGAAATGGCCTTTTTCTTTGAAGATGAGATGAAAAAGGGAAAGATTGTTGCAAAGAGTAGTGATAGAAATGATAGGGCTATCTACACAGCTGTTACACCATCTGTTGCTAAGTTCAAAGGAAAAGATGGTAAGCCCCACGGAAAAATTATAGCAATATCATCACCTAATACAAAATCAGGAAAGTTTTTTGAACTATACGAAAGCGCATTCAACCCAGAGAATACCAAATCTTTGATGATTCAAGCCCCAACATGGGAACTTGATAGTAACCTTTCTTCTGAGTTCTTAAAGAATGCGTACATATCTAACAGAACCACATACTATGTGGAATATGGCGCTCAATTCAGTGACCAAGTAAAAGCTTGGATAGAAGATGCTGCCATATTAAGACAAAATATTATTCCGGGTCTAAAGTATAGAGAGAGGTCTTCTCTTAGAGTCCCACATTATGTTGGAGTGGACGTAGGATTAAAGGGTGACGGAACAGCAGTCTGTGTTTGTCATTATGTTTCAGAATTAGTAGATGGTGCCAGAGAAGAATTTTTAGAAGTTGATTGTTGTGATATTCGGTATGCAGAATTAGAAAAGAAAGCTAATTTCACCCCACAAAATATAGCTGATTGGTTAATAGAGTATACAAAAAAGTTTAATATAGTTAAGGGTTTATTGGACCAGTATTATGGAATGGGTATTATACCTTTATTAGAAGAAAAGGGTGTAAAACAGTACGAATATAGGATATTCACTGAAGGTTTAAACTCTATAATCTATCAAAATCTTCTTACTCATTTTATTTCCTCGGTAATAAGGTTACCAGAGGAGGAAAGAATAATAGATGGTAGGGTGGATAAGGATTCAGATTTAGTAAAAGAGCTATTAACACTACAAGCGACACAAAGAAGTAAATATATAGTTAGCGTAGAAGCTCCAGATAGGTCGGGGGCACACGACGATATGAGCGATGCTTTAGCTCGTGCTGTGTTTGTTGCTACTGAATTCAAGAGAAAAGGATACGGTGTAAAATTGATTTCAGGAAGTAATTCTGGAGCCAGAGCATTTAAAGTATTAAGAAGTATTGAAATGAGAAAAGCAGAACTATTGAGACCTGCTCGTGGAAGAGTTTCTACAGGTAGGAGAAACTTCTCACCTGTGATGAGAGCTTATTAAGACAGGAAAAAACTATGGGAAGCAAGCCTTTTAAGGATCAGTTTTATTCAAATATAATCGTCTATGACGAACGTAAGAGATATTATTATCTCTGGCAGCGCATGAACAAACCTCTCTTAGATGATGAGGTGAGAAATATGCAGCTAAGCCTTGTAGACCAAATGAGAAGGTCTGTACAAGGATTAGCTGGTGATGTTGCTGTTCCTATTGCTCCGTATGCAAGAAGCCAGGACCCTGTAAATCCAGATTCAACTATTCTAAGATATTTCAGAGTAACTCAAAAAGGCCCATCAGGTACAGCAAATGATTTTACAGTTATTGGTGGTTCAGGAATAGACGATCCAGCAGTGATGTTTGTAAAAGGATTTTATGTATTTCTGACTGGTGATATCGATTACACAGACCAGAATGATTCTGGAACTTTGGTTGACCCTGCTTTTACTGAGACTCCTATTCCTGATTTGAGCACCCCTACTTCAGATAGAGTAGACGTTGTATACGTAGATTTTAGTTTTGGTGAAGTGTCTCCTACTCTGGGAGCTAATGCAAGTGAGTATACTGATACTAACCTTAGAAATCCTATAGTAGGAACAGAGACAGGTAATAGACTAAGAGCTATTTTTGATATCAGAGTATGGGAAGATTATCCTAATAAAGAAGCAGATGGAAGTGCGAGAACTTCATCCTTGTCTGCTCCTTATTTCAGACAGAATATTTTCACTAACAGCGACTTCCTAGGGTCAATTGATTTGACCGACCCTGAAGCTAATCCTATCTACAAGCAACATTTCTTAGTGCCTATAGCAGTTCTAAATCGTCAGGCTGGAATAGCCTCGATTACACAGGATCAAATTATTGATTTGTTAGACCTCTATGATAAGAGAGTGCTATCAACAGATGAAGTGTCCTATCGTATACATCATGGTGGATATGGAGAAACTGCTGTATATGAGCTATCATTAGCCCCAGAGTTTGTACCACGCTTTCCTAATGCTGTAATAGATGAATCTGCTTTTGCAACAGGGCTAAATCAAGGATTTAATACCGAAGCTTTCAATACCGATTCTGTAACTCCGCGTGTTGTACAGAATGAGGGAAGATTCAATATGGGTGCTCTTCTCATTGGGGGAGAGACAGGGCCTGTTACGTACCCTATTTCCGCATTAACAGGTGCTGAACAGTTACATCGTGGAGAGTTGCTGGCTAATGAATTATCAACCAAATCATTAGCTGTAGGATTTGATAGAGGTGTAACAGGAGCTAGAGAATACGTAGATAGAGTAAGTGTCGAAATGCAGGGAGTAACAGCTACTGCAGTAGGTATTAGAGTACAGAACTCTACAGGTGAAACCGGAACTTTGAATGCTCTTTTAAGAGGACAGTCTTTAGGTGACACTGGTAATTATGTTTCTGTAGACTATCTAGGAAGAATGGGTATTAATACCACTGAACCTGGATGGTCCGGCCCTAATATGATATGGAACGATACTGATTCTTCTAACATTGTTTTTGATGTAGATGATTCAGGAAAAGTAAGAGCAAATCTCTTCATCGATGGAAAATTATTTGTTCTAGGTTATGTATACGGACCTTCATGGCAAGTGCCTCCTTATGTCTCTCCAGAAACTCCTGCTATCTTTGGATTTACAGGACTTGTAAACAACTATAATGGAGCAATACCTACATACCACAAGGGAATAACAGGAAGAGCCGCTTTCTATATTCGTCCAGGTATGGCAGTTGTAGGTGATACTGGAATACCAGGATACACAGGTACTTTCGGTTTTTATGAATGTTTTGATGGTAACGGAGACCGAGTATTCACCATTGGAAGTTTGGGAGATGATTTTGACAGAGTTGTTAAGACTCTTTATGGTACAGGTCAGAGAGTTTTATTCTATACCAGCTATAGCTTTAAGTACCTACCAGATGGATATGATGAAATAAGTACCGGGGACATTGTAAGTATACAAGGTTTTGATTTTGAGGGTACTCCTATAATGGATAGTATGACAGTTACTGCCACTGTAGGAATAACAGGAGCTTATGAAGTTAGTCAGTGGATACAGGGTCTTTTTGCTAATACTAAAGTTATAGTACAGCTTGATCCTTATGATGAGGATCGTCCAATAACTACAAGATACGGTAATGATGGAAAACTCATTATATCAGACTTAGAAGATAACTCATTGCTTGAGATAACATCATTTACGGTAGATAGAGCACTTCTTGATCCGATAGAGATTCCACTCGTTAAATCTAAATGGTATGGATCAGGTTTATATGGTGGAGACCTCCTAAATTTGAAGTTTGCTAAGTTGGATTTAGGAGAAGCAGCGGATGCTTGGTTATTCAATGGCGATGTTTTCTTCAATGGGAATGGGTATCTAAATAGAGTAACATTTAGTCCTAATGTAATATTTAGAGATGACGTGTTTGTGTACGGAAACTTTATTGCAGATACTACTACTTTCAATGGAGCTAAAATTAATGCTCTCACCGTAAATATCTCATTAAAGGTTGATGGTAGAGCAGCTATACATGACCATTTGGTAGTGGGGTATCCATTAGATCAAGCATTTAATGCTTTCTGTGGAGATGTAATTAATTATAACAAATTAGCTGTTTTAGTTAATGGGGATGTTAGAGCGAACGGATTCTACGCTTTACCAGAAGAGAATGTTGATCCAAAAGAGTTTGGAACTTTAGCCGTTAGGACAAGGTATTACAAAACAAAGCTGTCATTAGAAATAAACGGTACATATGGATCATCTTCTAATCCTTTAGGGTGGCATTTAATTGATAACAGACCGGGAGTTGTTATCGATGGTGATAGCAGTCTAAATACGATTGTTATAGATTATAGTAATGGTAGAGGAACTTTTGGAAATGTTCTGCTAAACGTTAAAGGTGATATAGTAGCAGATAATTCAATTCTTACTAAGCACCTTTCAGTAGGTACAGCTCTAACTGAAGCTAATACGGATTATTCTATATATGTTGAAGGTGACAGTGTATTCAAGGGTACTGTTACTGTAGATAATCTTAAGTTCTCTGGTGCTCAGTCAGCATCAGGGAGTGAGATAACAACACCTGCAAATGTAATAGTATACCAGATAGGTAAAGAATACATAATACCTCCTGTTGGAGACATACTTAGAACTAAGAAGCTATCTCATTCTAATAAAACTATTCTAAATAATGCGGGTAAGCTTGGTGGTGTGTTACTAGATGTAGGAGATGATCCTAAGGTACCTCCTACAACATGGACTCCTAACCCGGATGAGGCCAGATTTGCACATGATACACTTTCATATGCTAATGCTCAATATGTAGGTACATCTAATCAAATTATAACGACTACAGATATAAATAAAAAAAGTGACCCAAAATTATGGAGAAGATATACAGACTGTATTCTTTTGGCTAATTTAGGGACATTGAGAATACAATGGGTAGGATATGCGGTTATGGCTATTGGAGGAGACGATTTTGTTATCTCTAATAGTGACAGTAACCGCATCCCAAGTAACGTTATTCAGTCTTATGAATTCGAAAGTCCCTATTTCACAAATAGGGCTGGAGGTTCAACTATAAATTGGATGCCTGGAAAAAGATTCGGAGATGAAAACCTAATAGCTCATGTACAGGTAGACCTTGTAGGTACTCATCCAGGTCAGTTCTGTGGATCTGCAGGTAAAATCTACGTACCAGATATATACAGTACAAACTCTCCTGTGTCCATTTATGTACCTATGGATAGCTGGGAAAGATTCTGTGTAAATGAGAATATCTTATCAGGTACTACAGCAGGATATAGTTATTTGTTGTACTATAAGCATGAGAAAGCTATAAATAATTTTACACGGATAACATTAGCTAGAAAAACGGGTGATACTAATAGTCCTTATGGACCAGCATATGAAACATGGTATATAGGTATTATGCCAAGGATTAATAATCAGAAGAGAATAAGTTACGCAAATAGTAATACTGATAAATTATTTATTGGAGAATGGGACCTTGACCTGATTATGTATCCAGAAGCAATTGGAAGATGTTCAAATATGATTGGTCAAATGTACGTGTCTTACATGCAGGGGTAAAATATGCCTGGAGAATTAGGTGGAGAAGACGATCTTTCAATGAATGTAGGTCACTATGACAGACGTTATGATGATACTGGCGAGTGGATGCAGGATGTAAACAGACCATATGATGATTCTGAGACAAAGCAGAAAGAAAGAATATTAAATAAGATGAAATCCAGATTATATCGTAGGAAGGACAGAGAATGAGTGAAGTAAATAAGATGATATCAGATGTTTCTTCACTATCTAAAAAGATAGCGAAAGACCTTGATACTCTTTCTAGTGTCTACCATAGGCTTTTTGATGACATCAATCACAGATTCAAAGAAGAGCTTTTAAGACAAAACGGAAAGATTAACGGTCTTGAAGATTTTTACTCTTTAGTTATCCTTCTAAAAGGGGACAAAACAAAAGTAAGAAACGCTCTCTTAATTTTAGGTGGATTAAAAGATATATCTCAGTTTAATGTTTCTGAAGAAGCTTTAGAAGAAGAACGAGATAGGAAAGCTGAAGCAGAAGAAATGATGAATATTCTGGAACAAGTTTCCGAACAAGAAGATGTTAGAGAAATAGAATTTCCAGAAGAAACTATAGATGAGATATTAGAAGAAACAGATGATAAATAGGAGATAAAAATATGGCAACGAATAAACAGGGTACAGTAAAAACTAGAGTTGTTAAAGGTTCAAGGGATGATATAACTGTGCAAGAGACACATACTATTAAACCGTCTACACGTTTGACGGAAAAAGAAGTCAAAGCTCGTCAGCTGAAAAAATATGCTACTACCACTTTTGGTTTTGGAGCAAGAAATGCTTTTTCGGGTGGCGATATTAGTATGAGTTCCCAGGGAAACTTTTACTCACCACAACTGTCTACAGACTTTTTAGAAAAACCCCAAAACCTTAGAGAGCGTAGAGCGTGGTATCGTCAGTTCTATAACGGTAATGAGTTCGTAGGTGCCGCAATCGACCTCCACTCATCATTACCACTTTCTAAGATACGACTTGAAAAACCTAAGTGTGAAAATGAGAAAATGGGAGAATATATCTACACATTTTTTGAAGATATGTGTAATGATATAAACCTTTTTAAAGTACTAAGAGAGATGAGTCACGAGTACTGGCTTATGGGTAATGCGTTCATTTTTGCAGAGGACCATGACCCCTATAATGTAGATGACGATGAGAAAGAAAAAGTAAAAGAAGAAGGTAAGGGAAGAGCTTTAATGCTCTACGATAAGTTCAAGATAAGAGATAAGGACCCAAACTATAAAGGGTGGAGAAAGCTTATTGTACTCCCTCCTGACCAAGTTCGTATAAAGAAGATGCCTCTTACGGATGATTCTCTTGTAGAGTTCATGCCAGACCCTGATACCAAGAAGATGATTACTGGGCAACCTGATAGGATTTATGGTCAGCCTCAGGGTATTAATGAGCAATTTGAAAGACTAAGAAGTAAGCTACCTGAAAGCCTTATGGGAAAGCTGGAAGAGGGTGGAAGTATCCCTATGGATACAGACCCGTTCACAGGTTCTTTCGTGTTTCATCTGGCAAGAAAAAAGAGTCAATATGAGACTCTCGGTGTCTCTATTCTCGAAAGATGTATAAACACTTTACTACTTCAGGATAAACTGCGTCAGGCACAGACTTCTATTGCCAGCAGACATATGACCCCTATCCGTATAGTGTGGGGAGAAGAGCTTAGTGAAGACCAGACAAATGAATTAAGAGAACAGGTTGATATGGCTCTTGTGGACCCGGACTTCTCAATCATAGCTAACTATCAGGTTAATTGGGAAGAAATGGGAAGCGGAGGGCGTTTGCTTGAGCTTTCATCTGAATATGAACATATTGAGAATTCTCTTTTTGCAGGATTGAATGTGACCAGAGAGATGCTTACTGGAGAAGGAACATATTCAGGTAATAAGATAACTCTTCATATCATGAATAACATCTATTTGAATTTCAGAGATGACTTACAGGAATATGTTGAGAATTATCTATTCAAGCCTATAGCGTATAGAAAAGGTTTTATCGAAAAAGATGAGTTTGGTAGAGAAAAACTTATATATCCTAGACTAACATTTACAAGATTAGCTATCAAGGATAACGATGCTTACTTCGATCAGTTGTTCCAGTTGTATCAGAAGGGTTCAGTATCTATCGATGTAATACTTGATATCTTTAATATTGATCCTATAGCAACAAGAAAGAAACTGGAATCTGACCTATTTACAGTTAACGATCCAACATTCAATACATTCTTACAAGCTTTGTACAATGCAGCGGGGAGTGATTTTACTACTAAGTATGATATTAACGGTGCTATTGCTAAGTATCTGAATGTTCCTGAACTTCCTCCCGCAGCGCAAGGCGAGGGTGGAGGTGGGGGATTAGGCGGGTTAGGCGGTGCTGGTGCAGGAGATAGTAGATTTGCTTCTACGCTTAATAAGAGCCAAAAAGATGCATTGTCTAACTTAATGAAGTTGGCTCTTCAGAATCCAGATAAACTGGATAAGTTAGCCCAAATCTTCAAAAAGAAGCAACCATAGTATGAGATCAATAATCTCTAAATATCTTAGGCGTATAGTGGCTGGTATTGAAGTTACCGAAGAGAGACATGGATTTAAAGATAATCCTGTACTCAAAGAGGTTAAACCACGTCCTCCAGAAGAGCAAATAGAACTTCAGGAGATGGATTCTGGTAAAAAGACTAAACAAGTCTTACCTGAGGATAGAAAAGTAGAAAGAGAAAAAGTAGTAACTAAGACTCCAGACATGAAGCCTTCCAGAAAGCAACCTACTACAGGAGAGTGGGAGTATTCAGAAAAGATGAGACAGTATCAGGAAGAAAATAGGGCTAACGGTAATGGTACTTATTTGAAGAAGAAAATAAATCCTGAAACGGATAAGAGATTTAAGAATAAAGGAGAATAGATATGGCTAAGGTTCCTAAAGAACTTGAGAAGCAGATAGAAACTATGGACAAAATTATATCGGCTTTGAACGACTTAGTTGATGATAATAAGATATCAATGGAGTACTATGGGAAAGATTTCCAGGAACCCATTGTGGAATTAAGAAAAATGGGACTTGAACTTAGAGATAAGTTACAGGTCTTCAAAGGAAACATGGAATATGCTATTGGTGAGCAATATAACACTAGTAGCAGATTTGCTTCGGCCCGAAGTGTTATTGATAGGTTCCTATCAAAAAGTTATACAGAATAATCTATTAATATACTAAAATAAATGACTGAGGCACATCCGAGAGGATCTGATAATGGCTAATAATGATAAAGAAAAAAAGCAGGACAAAAAAGAAGAGAAGAAAGACACGCCCAAGACGGACAATAAAGTTAAAGACGACTTGAAGGCTAAGGCTAATAATCTTCTTTTGAAGCACCCAGAGATATTGAATAATGCTAGGCATCTATTCAGAAATGAAAATGGTACGACTATAATTCAAGAGGTAGTACCAAGAGGAGATGCTAAGCCCAGTGATATTCAAGTTCAAGGTGACCTTCAAGATATGGACTTAAGAGGGTTAGCTGTATATGCTAAGGCACTTCTTAATGACAATCTGTTAAAATATGATAAGAAAGTAGCCTTTGAAGATGCCCTATGGAGTGCTATTAAGACCAAAGATAATGGTAAGTATCAGGGAAAAGTCAATGCCAGTACATTTGATTTGATACTGAGCTACTTGGACGGTATGAAGACTGCCAAAGACCTGGGAAAAAAGCCACAGCAAGATGAAAAAAAAGACGTTCCTGTGGAAGTAAAACCTGCCGAAGAGAAACTGGGTAAGAAACCAGAAGATAAGTCTGAAGAAACAGAACCTAAAAAGGTTGTTCAGGTTACAGAGGTCACCAGAAAAATTATGACCCCCGGACAAGAACAAGCTCTTAAAGGTGAGACTCCTGAAGGGGAGAAACCGGAGCATGTTTCGGAAACTGATAAGAGAAAATATCAGCAGTTTCAAGAGCAGAAAGAAAATCAGGACCAGGATGATAAGTCCAAATCAGATAAAGAAGCCAATAATGGGAGGAACGATATGGAAAAAGAACTAGTTCTGAAGACTATAGAAGTTATGGAAAATCAGATTTCTGAACTTAAAAAGAGTTTAGAAGTAAAGCCAGAAGAAAAGAAGGATGAAAAGGATGAGAAACCTGTAGAAGCCTCAACGGGTGTTAAACAGATTCTTGATTCTTTAGACAAGATTGCTGGACAGCTTGAAGAGACACAGCAGCTTGAGCTTCTTAAAGTGGCTTATAGCATTGATGCTATAGCAGATGTTATCGAAGGAAAGAGAACTGCAGCGACTCTTGAATCTGACCTTGATGAAGAGTACATGAAGAAGTACTTCAAAGGTGGATTAAGAGAAGGAGATGCTGATGAGAAGGCTTATATGGGAGAGTTTAACTCAGACCTAACCACTCAGGTAGAGCAAGCTCAAGAGCAGCTTGTAAAAGGTAAGAGCGGGATCAAATTAGCATCTGATAGACCGTATGTAATTCTCAAGGACTAAGGTTCCGAAAGGACACTAATATGCCAGGATTGTTTCCTAACCCATCTGCGGCTCCTGAGAATTTTCATGTCGGGGAAGCAGTTAGATATTTCATAAATGAGCGGGAAATATCACCCTATGTAGGTAGGGTGACAGCTATCTGTCCGGGTATCCAAAAGGTCTGGGTTGAATGGCCTGTTGGAGGAAACACTCAGATGGACCCAGAATTTCTCGTTAAGGTACCCATATTCCAGGGAATACCTACAGTAGAGGAAGATACTGGATATTCTAGCTTTGATAAAGATAGATCAAACAAAGAGTATGGTACTATAAAGCAAGAAAAAGCTGTAAGGCTTGCTCACAAGATTATTAAAGAAAAAATTAGTGCTGAAGAAAGTAAAAGCAAAGTAGAAGAGTTAGCATCAAAGATTGCAAGCTCTTTTGCGAATAATGTAATAGGAACACTTTCTTCAGATGTATTAGAGTGTAAAGATCAGAATCTTAGCGATATAGAAGCATATCAAAAGATATATCCTAAGTACGCAAGTACTTGTTCTGATCACATTATTAGGTATGCAATCGAAAACATATACGCTTCAACTGACGGAGAGTAAAATATGGCAATGAGAAAAGAAGGTTATGCTTCTATAGCGGAGCTTGCCATAGACCCGTTCAAATGGGTTGAAAAGAAAGCATCTCCTTCGCGTGTAAAAGTTGCGAAAGACCTTGTTGCTCAGTATGACCCAGGTAAGTGGCTTTTGAGTCATGCCACTATTATTGCTTCAGTAGACGTAGATATTGCTGATCAAAATAATCCAAAAGGTAATTATTGGATTAAACCTGAATATTCAATGTTTGTGAACAATAACGGGGACTCTTGGGAAAGAGAACTTCTCAAGAAATGTTATCAAACGTTTGTAGGGTCTGATAACTATGTAGAACACGTACAGATACCAGAATTGTCTAAAGGAAAAATAGTTGATGTGGCACTAAGAGAGATACCTTTTATGAAAGGGTCTGACGGAAAAGACCTCACAACTCTTTATGTAGATATCTTAATTGCTACAAATAAAAAACATACAGACTTGATAGACAAAATTAAGACTGGCGACTACAATGCTATGAGTATGGGATGTTTAATAGAATATTCCCAGTGTTCACAGTGTGGTAGAATAGCTAAAGATGAATCAGAAGCTTGTGAGCATGTTAGATATTTTAAGAAAAATTATTTCTATGATCCAAATGGGGTCAAAAGAATTATAGCTGAGTTATGCGGTAGAGCAGAAGATCCGGGAAGTTGCAAATTTATAGAAGCTAGTTGGGTGAAAAAGCCAGCTTTTGAAGGCGCTGTTCTTAGGAATATCGTAGAACCATCAGCAGGTTTTGATAGTAAGTTCCAAATCGCTTTAGGTATGCCCTCATATATTGCTAAGCCTGGAGATATTCTCAGAGCCGCTTCTGATACGGCAGCAAACCTCGTTAAGGAAATTGAAGGTCAAGACAAAAAAGAAGATACAGCCCCTGCTGATGATGCTGGTTTTCCAGAAGCTCCAGCAGAAAAAGATACGCCTGTAGAAGAAGATACAGGAGAGGGTGTCCCACTCGGAGATTTAGCAGGTGCTCCTGCAGACACAACACCTGAAGGTGCCCCTGCAGAAGGACAGCCTGAAATACCAGTACCTGAAGGTGACGCTTCTGTAAAAGAAGTAAAAGATTTATTAAAGAGGCAGATACTTAATGAGATTAGGGATGAATTGTATAAGAAGAATCCTGGAGGTATAGCAGGTCCAGAGGAAAGACCTTTAGGATTAGAAAATGATACAAACGATTCATTAGTTAAAGAAGCTTCTTATGGTAAGATTGTTAAGGCTGCTAAAGAAACAGGAAATGATAGATTAGTTAATGGTCTACTCATAATGTCTAATCTAAAGGATTGGAATAGACTTAAAAGATATGGGTATACAAAGAATGATGTAGTAGGTATGCTTCACTTCATAGATAAGACCGCTTCAACTAAGCCGCTAAGTAGAGATATTATAAAGTCTTTATCTGTAACGAAAGAGGGATCTGATTTGAAATCTTTTTTTACAGAGATTATAGTAGAGACAGGAAGAAAACTTAGTAGTACAGAAGCCCTTAAGCTTGCTAGTTGGAAGAAGATTTTAGATAAGGTAAAATAGGCATTTGTAATAATCTATTAATATCGATAAAATAGTGAGTTTGAATATAGAACTTTTCTCTATATCTTATTGTCAAATAGGAGGATATCAGATGGCTAGAGAACGTTTAACACAAAAGACTGCTGAAACACTTCTTTCCAAGCCGGGAACATCCGTTGAGGAGAAGGATTCAGGGATACCACATGATCCGTACACAATGAACAATCCTGAACATGAGAAGAATGATCCTAGCAAGGATGAATACGTCATCGGTGATCCTTCAAAGTTTGGTGAAGATGTGAACAAAGATAATCTTTGGAAGAAAGATGATGCTTCTCGTGATCCTAAAACTAATCATCCTTCTAAAGGTGAAACCGCTAAGTCTGCAGCAGAAGCTGTAAAACAGGCTAAGCAGCTTGAAGAGAAAGCTGTGAAGTGTATTATCGCTTCTCAGAGAATTCTCCCAGGCGCATCTGATTCTATCGTTGAAGAACAGGCTACTGATCTTATGTATCTCCCACTCCAGGCTGTTAATGCAATGCTTACCCGTCAGGAAAAGCTTGCTATGATGATTGGTGAAGCTGCTGAAGAAGCTGCTAAACCTGCTGAAGAGAAAAAGGAAGAGAAAGACGAAGAAGAGGGTGAAAAAGAAGCTGGAAAGAAAGGCGAGATGCCTGCTGGCTTTGCAGCTATGATGGAAGCCAAGAAAGAAAAGGCTGAAGGTAAGAAGCCTGAAGGTGAAGAAGAGAAGGAAGAGAAAGAAGCTAAGAAGGAAGAGAAAGACCCGATGAAGGAAATGGAAGAGAAGCTTGCTGCCATGACTGCTGAGTTTGAAAAAATGAAGGCAGAAAAAGGTAAAGGCAAAGCTGAGGAGAAGGCTGAGGGTGAAGAAGCCTGCATGAAAGAAGCTGGGCAGAATGATCCTAAGAACTTCTATGGTAAGGGTCTATCAGAAAAAGAACAGACAGGTGGTGAGAAGGGTAAAGCTAAAGAAGTCGAAGCTGGTGACAGTTTGATTGATGATATCTTTAATAGCGTTATGGCTTCTGACGAGAAAAAGGGTGCAAAGACCCTTACAGGTCTTGTAAAGAAAGAAGCTTCTGATGGTAGTGGTCTTAACGGAGTAAATCTCTGGGGAGCACCTCCTGACATCAGCGCACACTTTGATACAAGATCGTAAATAAAGAATTCCCGCCTTCGTTGTGAAGGATTGGATGTTACACAATACAGTTAATGGAGGTTTACAATGGCTATCGGAGAAATGAGTGGAATAGTTCAGGATAAGAGTTTTAATATCCTGTACAGAGTGACTCTAAACACTCTTGGTAATCTGACCGCTACAGGTCTTACTCAGGACAACACAGGAACTACAGGTAACACTGCTCAGAAGGCAGCTAATACTCGTCTTTCCAGTGACACTCCTAAGGGTATCCTTGGTGGTTCAGTAGTTGCAGTTGATTCAACAGGTGGAAGTGGGTATATCGTTGCTGCTAGCGGTGCAAACCGTGTAGTTGGTGTTGCTGAGAACAATGCAGTTGGTTATCCGTATGAAAGCTCCAGTGGCGTTGCTTCTGGTAAGCTCCCATACCTCTGTGGTTCAGGCTCTGTGTTTGCAACTGATCTCTATGAGACCAGAAATGCAGCCGATGCCGCAGACCTTGCTTATGCAGCTGGTGACGCTCTTTATGCTTCTGCTAACGGTCTCTTGACCAAGCAGACCCCTACAGCAGCTTCTATCAGCAATCCACTTGATGAGATTGTTGGTATTCTTCTTGTTACTCCATCTGCAAGCGATCCATTTATGGTCGTTCAGATGAGGATCTAAGTAGGAAAGTGTTTTTCAAGGGGCCTAAGTAATTAGGCCCCATATTAAACGAGATGAATATTTGTGTAGGATGACTAAAATACAGCAACTGAAAAGTATAGCTGAGTAGAGTCTCCTTACAAAATTCAATATAGGTCGCATCTAGCAAGTGCTAGAATAGCGTAAATTTCAAAGTCCTTTTTAGGAGGTTTTTCATGGAACAGCAGATCACTAATGAACTGAAACAGCAGATCATTGGCGAGTACATCAAGACCGCTGGTGGCCGTGCAAAGCTTGCCGCTTCAATGGTTCAGCCCCTACGTCTTCGTAGAGACTATACTTCCGTAGCGCGTAAGGCTTTCTTGGTCGAACAGCTCCCTGACGGTGCTCTCCCGATTTATGACAAAGATCCGAACGTAACGGCTTTCGTAGTTGGCGAAGAAGGTGAAAACATTCTTGCTATCACACGTCCGCGCCGTGTTATTTTCCCGTTGTTCGAGATCGCATCTAACCCTGAGATTCCTTTGACTCAGATCAAGGAAAGACGTTTTGATTTGATCGAACGTTCTCAGGACCTTGCCAAAGCTCAGATTCAGGCTGCAGAAGACGGCAGAGCTTTTGATGTTATGGACGCTGTTGCAAGCAACGGTTTCGATAACCTCGGTGCTGCTTATGTCAATGCTCCTGTTAATGCTATGGCTCCTCTCACACCGTCTGACCTCATCGATGCTTTCGCACGCATTGAGACTCACGACCTTCGCGTTGCAAGAGTTTTCTGTAATGCTCTTGATTTCGCTGATATTCGTAAGTGGGGACGTGACGTTCTTGACATCGAGACACAGGCTACATTGCTCAAGACTGGCCTAATGGCAACAGTTTGGGGCGCACAGATCATCGTTACTCGTAAAGTAGCCCCAGGTTACATTTACGTTTGCGCTGATCCTGAGTTCTTTGGTCGTATGCCAGTTCGTACAGAACTAACCGTTCTGTCAGCAGACGATCCTAAGGCTCGTCGTATCGGATTCTCAGTATTTGAGAACCTCGGTATCGGTGCCCACAACCCGTTGGCAATCACCAGAGTACGTATCGCTCGTTAATCCCCGGATTAACTGGGTTGGAAATTAAGATAGGTGGGGTAACCCACCTATCTTTTTTTATGTCTTCACTTTAAACTCCTTGTGCCAAATATTACATTATCTTGGTAAGTTATTATACACATCTAATTTCATATTCAAAGGAGTTTTGTGATGGCTACAGAAAAGAAGCCTCTGTCAAAGACCGCTCGTATTCAGTTGGTTCGTGAAGCAAAGAAATTGGTCGGCACAATGAACAAGACCAATATGGCTAATGCTATTCGTGCTCTTAATGCTGTTGTTACGTTGGTAGATGCTCGTTCTATCGTGAATGAAGCAGTTACCGCAGTTCAGTCAAAGACTACTAAGAACTGACGTACTCCCACGACTAAAGTCGTGGGGTTCTTGTGTCCCTTGCCTTATCATGCTGCTACGCAGCTCGATAGGGCACATTCACATTGCGGGGCATCAGTGCTCCCTTTGCATACATCCCTGTCTGTATGCAATGGATCAATTAGAGGCCATGCTGCAATATTGAAAGCAGCATTGGCATCCGCATGATCTACGTGTCCGCATGACGGGCACACAAAGCTCTTGTCTTTTCGTATGCCTATAGCCCCACACTTACTACACGTTTTAGATGTATAGCGGGGATCAACTAAGCCTACATCTACCCCAAACTTTTTGGCCTTGTACTGAATCATCATTAATAGCTGGAAATAAGACCAAGAGGATAAGGAGTATTTGAAAGATCGAGCCTGTTTCTTGTT
>Ga0172362_10000186_pt1 | contig 46605 bp, 33 predicted proteins | sample LakKivs1_kivu2a2_FD_114534 | JGI IMG/M metagenome (GOLD analysis project Ga0172362, IMG submission 114534) | Sediment microbial communities from Lake Kivu, Rwanda - Sediment s1_kivu2a2 | ecosystem: Environmental > Aquatic > Freshwater > Lake > Sediment | place: Rwanda: Western Province, Lake... | reverse complement strand
TCCGCGCCTGAAGAAACTCAGGTAGAGGGCCGCCTCTACCTGATCCGCTATGTCGGAGGCGTTCTCGCTTGTCCCGGAAGCGCTGAGGGCCTTCTCTATGGAAGCGGTGATCTCTCCCTTCCTGAAGGGCTCGACATCGCCCGCTGCCGTTCTGACGAACCAGTCCATGCCGCTTCCGTTCCGAATCCCCGCCCAGTCCGGTAGGTTCCGGTGTGACCCCTCCAGGGGACCCCGGATTTCTTGAAGATAGGATCGACGGATCACGCGTCAAGCACGATTACACAATATCTGGTATGCCTCGGGCGAAGCAGGTCTACATATAGTTAGGCATGAAAGGAGGTTACTTGCTCGCGTTCCAGGGGCGGAGCACTACCGGAAGGGGTCGGCAGATGGGATCGTTGAGCAGGGCCAGGCTCTTCGGCCTGATGGCGGTGGTCCTGTGGTCGACCGCGGCCACCGCCTTCAAGCTCTCCCTCAGGTTCTGCAGTGCCTACCAGCTCACCCTCGTCTCCTCGATCGTGTCGCTGCTCTTCCTCGTGTGCTACCTTGCCGTATCCGGCAAGCTGAGGCTGCTCCTCGACCGCGGGACGATGTCGGGTGCCTGGCTGAGGGGTTTCATAAATCCCTTCGTCTACTACCTGGTCCTGCTCGGAGCCTACAGCCGCATCCCGGCTCAGATCGCGATGGTGATCAACTACCTCTGGCCGGTGATGCTCGTCCTCCTCTCGGCTCTGGTCCTCCGACAGCGGATCAGGGGACGCGATCTCGGCGGCATGGCGCTCAGCTTCTCCGGTGTGGTCGTGCTCTCCGCCCTCGGGTCCGGCGGGGGCGGGGCCGGGCCCGATCCCGCGGGCCTGGCCCTCGCCCTGGGGAGCACCTTGATCTGGGCACTCTACTGGATCCTCAACATGAAGGCGGAAGGGGAGCCGGCGGCGCGCCTGGCCGGCAACTTCGCCTGGGGCGTGGCCTATCTCTTCGCGTGGGGGCTCCTGCGGGGAGGCGCCGGGCTTTCCGGCCTGCCCGTCCAGGCCCTGATCGGGGCGTCATGGGTTGGTCTGTTCGAGATGGGCCTGACCTACGTGGTATGGCTGGAGGCCCTGCGCCTTGCCAGGTCGACGGCGGACGTGGGAAGCCTCATCTACCTGACGCCCTTCGCTTCGCTGGCCTTCATCGGACTCGTGGCGCACGAGGCTGTCAGGCCGGCCACTCTGGCAGGTCTGGTGCTCGTCCTGGCAGGGCTGCGGATCCAGGGCGCCTCCCGGAGGCTCTAGCTCCCCTCTGCCTCGGCGCCCGCCATGGCGACGAACACGTGCCCGGGATCGAACCACCGGTCCGCGGCTTCCCGGAGCGCGCGCGGCCCTGCGGAGAGAGTCCGAGCGATGGACTGCATGTCGTGGTCCAGGGGCCTGCCGAGGGCGGCGTTCGCCGCGAGCCTCAATGCTATGTGCTCGAGGTCCGCAAGGGACATGACGTGCCTGCCTGCCTGCATGGCCTGCGCCAGCCGCACCTCCGCCACGGAGGCTTCCTCCGAGGCCATCCCGCGCATGATCTCGAGGACCGCATCGAGCCCTCTGAAAGCATCGGCGCCCGAGGTCGAGAGGTATGCCAGGAACCTTCCGGACCCGGTCCCCGGAAGGTACTCGCTGCCGGCGGAGTAGGCCATTCCGAGGCGCTCCCTCACGACCCTGCCCATCCTGGATCCGATCCCGTCTCCCAGGATGGTGTTCAGGAGCCTGAAGGCTTCGGAGCCTTCGTCGTCCCTCGGAGGGGCGGCCGTACCCACCAGCACGGCCGTCTGAGTCTTCCCTTCCATCCTGTGAGAGGATCTCCCGCCCGCGGGGACAACGGGGACGGGAACTATCGGAGGCGGAACTCCGCACGAGGCCGTCCAGCCACCGAACGACCGGTCGATCAGCTCCAGGGCCATCCCCTCGTCGATGTCCCCGACGAGAGTGAGAACCGTCCTCTCCGGTGCGGCGCAGGAGGCGTAGAAGGAGCGCACATCGGAGGGCCCGATGGCGCCGAGAGTCCCCTCGGTCGGAAGGCGGGCCGCCTCCTCTCCTCCCGCCATGAGCGATGCCAGCAGGTCGAGGGCGAGGCCGAACGGCGACTCCCGCCTCTCGACTACCTCCGTGACCTTCTCCTCGATGACCTTGAGGACGTCCCTGTCCCTGAACGCCGGCTTCCTCAGCAGGTCGGCGATCACCGAGAGGGCCTCGGGCAGATCCTCCTTCAGCACGAAGACGCCTCCGTGAGCCGACTCGGGTCCGGCCGAGAAGTCGATCTCCGAACCCAGGCGCTCCAGCCTGCCGTTGAATTCCCTGTACCCCTGCGCCCCGTTCCCGTAGTGCATGGCCTCGACGGTCACCGAAGCCAGGCCGGACAGCCGCGGGGGTTCCCGGAGCGATCCGATCGGAGTCGAGAATCCGATGGCGGCCACGGGGAAGGTCGACTCCCTCCTGAGCACCACTCTCAGCCCATTCCCGAGCCTGGTGTCGACGGCGCCGTCCGAGATGCCCGCCCTGGGGACCGACAGGAGTTGCGGATGGACTTCCAGACGCGCCGGGTCCTCCGGATCCGGAACGAGCTGGTGATCGACCGGCCTCGGAGTCGCCGCCACAGACGCCGGGATGGCGGCAGACGCCCCGGCGCCCAGGGGAACCAGTCTGACGACCGCCATCCGTTCCGGATCGAGCCACCGGACCGCGGCCTCCCGGAGCATGTCCGGCGTCGCGCTGCGGGCGGTCGAAGCGGCCCGGGCGGCATAGCCCGGGTCCCCGAACAGGATCATCCCGAGGGAGACATCGGCGGCTCTGCCCACCGGACCGGCTGAGCCGAGGATCCTGTACGCGAGGAACCGGGCCCTGAGGTCATCGACATCTTCTGCAAGCAGGTTCCGGGTCCTCAGCCCTTCCATCGCAGAGAGGATCACTTCCTCGGCCCGGCTCGACTCGACACCCGGATACAGCGTGGCTCTCACCGCGAAGAGCCCCGGGGAAACGCCGGACATGACAGAGGCCGACACGTCCAGGGCGAGCCCCGCCTGGACGAGGTCCTGCTCCAGCGCGCTCGACCTCGCTCCCGCAAGGTGCATGGAGAGGAGCTCCAGGAAGACCGAGTCGGCCTCGACGCCGGGCGGGCACGAGAAGGCCATCGACAGCCTTGGGAGATCCGATTCGTGCGTCAGCTCGGCTTCCGAGAGGCCCGTCATGTGCTCCTCCGGCGTCTCTCGTTCCGGGGCCGCGGCCCCTCCGGCGCCGAACAGCTCCCCGATGCGCTCCCTGACCCTGAGGGAGTCGATGTCGCCCGCCACGACGATCACTGCGTTCGACGGGGCGTAGAAGGCCGAGTGAAAGCACTTCAGACCCCGGGAGTCGAACCTGGAGATGTCGTCGTCGTAGCCTGTGATGGGGTGGCGGTACGGGTGGCTCCTGAAGGACGTCAGGAACAGCAGCTCGTCGATCGCCCCGGCGGGATTGTCGATGCACGAGGATCGCCGCTCCTGCATGACCACGGACCTCTCGGCGTCCACCTCCTTCTCCTCGAAGAGGGGATGGAGCATCCTGTCCGATTCCAGATCGAGGATGTCGTCGAGTCCACAGGACGGAAGGGCGGTGAAGTAGGCGGTCATGTCACGGGAAGTGAACGCGTTGGCCACTGCCCCGTTTCTCTGGACCCTCTGCCAGAACTCGGAGGCTGTCACCTCCCGCGATCCCTTGAACATCATGTGTTCGCAGAAGTGGCTCATGCCGCGCGAGCCCTCCCTCTCCCACAGGGAGCCGGCGCGGAAGGCCATCACGAAGGCGGCAACCGGGGCGATCCTGATCTCGCTCAGGACCACGGCAAGTCCGTTTTCCAGGACATCGACCAGGACGCCGTCCTCGGGCGGCATCGAATCAGGTCGGCTTCCGCCTGGCCGTCCGGGGCTCAGTGGATCTTCACCGCTCGCGCCACCGCGCCTTCTCCTGCGCCCTCGCCGACATGGACGAAGTACAGGCCCGAGGGGAGGACCGCCGTTCCCTGCAGAGCGGCCGAGACGCAGCCCGCACCATCGGCCCGGGCCGCCTGTGAGTCCACCATCCTGCCCGCGAGGTCGAAGACCCGTACGGGCACCTCCTGGAAGGCATCGAGGCCGCTGCAGCAGACCTGCAGGGCACCCGTGAACGGCGAAGGGACGACGAGGTCAGTCGCCGTCCCGCCGCCGGCCGGCTCACGGCCGGTCGTTTCACCCTGAAGGTCCACGACGAGCGTGTGATCCCCGAAGGAGAGGCCGTTGATTCCCGCGAAGAGGCGCGGGCCGTGCATCGTCCAGGCCGCCGGGATGCCGTCGATGTAGACCTGCTGGACCTGAGCGGTCATGGGCAGCTCGACGACCATCGTCTCACCACAGCTGGTCTGACCCTGGAAGGACACGGCTATCTGGGACTGACTGTCCTCGATGCCGGAGACGAAGATGTGGGATGTCTCCTCCATGAACTCGCCGTAGGCCTCCGGCAGGAGCCATCCGAAGTGGGGGTAGTCCTCCTCCATCGATGTGCAGATGCTGTCGATCCGGGCATAGGCATAGGGAGCGCCCCACTCCCACATCAGGCTCGGGTGGGCCCCCAGCAGGGCGTGCTTCCCCCTCTGGAGGACGGTGCTGATGTAATCCATGGGGTACTGGGCCTCGTAGTCGCCCCACCAGACGGTGTTGCTCCCCCAGATCGAGCCGTCCGGAGTCACGTAGTGGGACATGTACTGGTCAAGGAAGGGCTCGCCGCCCATCGTCTCGTACCAGCGCACTCCGTTGCAGTAGAAGTCGTACCCGTACCGGATGATGGCATACAGACCACTCAGGCTCGTCCTGTGGCCGGGGAACCTTATCGCCCTGCGCCTTGTCGTGTCCAGGCCCATCGCCTCGAAGTCCTGCCTGATCACGCGGAACCTCTCCATGTGCTCCTCGGGCTGATACGTGATGAACTCGTGGAAGGGATCCCACGCCGAGTCAGGGCTCGGAGTGTGGTGGTAGCCGTGGCTGCCGAGGGTCACCCTCTCCGCCCATGGGTACGCCTGCTGGTCGATGTTCCGCAGCCACTGGAGGAAGTCCGGAGGCGCCCTTGTGCAGATCCTCCAGGTCGAGTGCCAGTGGGACCAGCTGTCCTCGTACCCCGGCTCGGCCCACATCGAGTCGCAGTTGGGCGCGAGGATGGCGTCGGCCAGGACCACCCAGTTCATCACCAGCGACGGATGGTCCTCCAGGAGCTGTATGAGCTCCGCACTGCAGTACTCCGGCCCGGATGACGTTTCGGAGAATGCCCAGGTGGAGTCCGCATCGTGCCGGAACGGGACGTCGTCGAAGATCCAGGAGCCGCTTCTCTCGAGGGAGTTGGGATGCGCGGAGATGTATGCCGGGACGAAGTCGGGGCTCAGCGAGAGCCTCGTGTAGACCTTCATCGTCCAGTCCGGCGGGACAGTGGAGTGGAGCATGGGGCCGGCGCAGTTCTCCCTTGGCGGCTCGGTGTCGAGGAACCTCAGGCTCAGGTAGCTGTCGACCCCCGGGTCGTCGTTCGTCGCAAGTATGGCGTTCATCGGATTCGGGAAGACGAACGTCCCCTGGAGCAGCCCGTCTATCCTCTCCAGCCTGACCACCTGGTCGCCGGAGATCCGGAGGTTGCCGTGTGTACCGTCATAGACCACCGTCCTGTCGGTGCCCGCCTGGTTGCCGAAGATCGCCTCGTCGAAAGCCCCGACGCTGAAATCCACCTCGAGGGGGTAGGGGATCTCCCTCAGAGCAGTCGCGCGGATGGTGAACGTCATCTCCAGCCCCCGCCCGTTCAGGCGGTAGTCGATGGAGGTCTCCACGGGGAGTTCCATCGACGTGGAGTAGTTTATCAGGCCGGGCGAGCTGAACAGCGCCTCGCTGTCCGATACCAGGACTACGGTGCCGTCCTCGGTCACATAGGGGCCGCACTGGACTCCGCCGAACTGCCGGCCGGCAGCGAGGTCGAGGCCGGTCGAGAGGTCGATCAGCTCGAGGAGCGAGCCGGCCCTGACTCCAGCTATCACCGGCGTGACCGTCGCCGTCATGTGGGAGTTGGAGATCTGCACCACGGGATCGGTCGGCAGACCGAGAGGATCCTCCAGGCCGCCGGGCCATCCAATGGCGGCGGACGCGAGGAGGAATGTAGCCAGGCAGGCCTTCACATGCCTCCACCCTCCCGCAGAGGCTGAAGATCCGAGTTCAAACCCCCGGCGACTGACACGAACCATCTGCCCGTCCCCAGGTATCTCGAGGCCACGTCCAGGATGTCCTCCCGGGTGAGAGCGAGTATCTGTTCCACGGAACGCCTGTCCCAGTCGAGGGGGCGCCCCTGCATGAAATCCCTGAGAAGGCTCTGCCCCTGATTGCCGTAGCTCATGAAGGAGAGGGCATGACCCGCGGCGGTGCTAGCCTGCTCCAGCCTGAGTTCTATGGGGTCGACCGGGGAAGCGGCTATCCTCGCACACTCGGCTATGACCGACTCCATGGCCCTCGACGCGAAGTCCGCCCTTGTCGCGAGGTACGAGACGAAGACGCCTTCGTCCCTGAGGGCCATCAGGTAGCTTCCGACCGCATAGGCCAGCCCCTGGTCATCCCTGACGAAGTGGCCCAGCCTCGATCCTATGCCTGAGCCGAGGATGCCGTTCATCGTAGTGAAGGCGATGAAGTCAGGGGAGTCATAGCCGGGCCCGAGCGTGCCTATGAAGACGCCCGCCTGTGCCCGTCCCGCCATTGTCTCGACGAGCGTGTCACCAGGGAGAGAGGAGAGGGCAGGCTGGTCGATCTCCGGAAGAGGCTCGACCGGGTTCTGCCATCCTCCGAAGAGCATCTCCGCCTGTTCGAAGACCGTTTCGGGGTCCACGTCGCCGACTACCACGATGATCGACCCCGCAGGCCGGCAGCATGTCCTCCAGAAGCTGATCGCATCGTCCAGCGTTATCGCCTTCAGCGACTCCTCTGTCTGAGCCCTCGCCCTTGCGGGGTCCTGGAGCACCAGCTTCCTGAGGTTCTCCCCGCTGAGGCTGAACACGCTCTCGTGGCTCTGGGCCAGATTCGCCAGGGCCTCTTCCCGGACTGTCTCGAAGTCGTCGGCGCGGAATGCAGGTCTCTGAAGCAGGTCGGAGATCACCTCGAGAGCGAGCGGCTCGTCGGAGGAGAGGGCGAGCACCGATCCCCCGGCGTACTCCATCCCGGATGCGAACTGCAGCGCCGATCCCCTGGACTCGAGCCTGTCGTGGAACTGGGTGTATGGGTACTCCGCTGTGCCGTGCATCATCTCGGAGATCGTCAGGTCGTCGATCCCGGCCAGCGCAGGATCCGTCCGGAGGGCGGCCATCGGGACGCCGAAGGAGATCGCGGCGAGGGGGAAGGTGTGATCCTCCTTCACCATCACTACGAGCCCGTTGCCCAGCTGCCTCGTCTCCACGCCGTCGGAGACGGAAGCCGTCGGAGGAGCGAGCATCCCGTCCGGCACGTCGAGGCCCGAATAGTCGATCGCGGTCGGCTCTTCGACGTCGACGGGGAGGCTCTCTCTATCCCTTGTTCCCGAGGGACCACCCTCGCCGGTCGGGTGGAGGATGGCCACCGTCTCGGTTCCCCTTGCGAAGTACCTCCGCGCAGCCGCCATGAGATCTCCGGGCGTGGCCGAATCGATGATGGACAGCTGGCTGCGCGAAAGCAGGGGATCGCCGTAGGCGGCCTGGTCCGAGGCGTACTCCAGGCTGAGACCGAGAGGGCTGGCATCGCGCATGATCATGCCGGCGCTGGCCCTGTCCTTGAGCGACTGCATCTCGGAGTCCGTGAGCGGCTGGCTCTCGAGTCTGTCCAGCTCGGCCCAAACAACCTTCTCGACGGTGTCGGGCTGCACGCCGGGCATCAGCGATGCTCCGATGACGAGAAGACCGGGATCGATCTGCGCCTCGTTCCAGGCGTAGGCGTCGCTGGCCAGGCCCGACTGCACCAGGGCTGTCTCGAGCCTGCTCGCCCTCCCGCCCGAGAGAACCGTGCACAGCATTCCGATCAGGGGGGAGTCCGGGTCGTTTCCTTCGGGGACATGGAAGGCCATGGCGAACCTGGAGAGGTTCGAGGGATGCTCTATCTCCACGACCCTGCGCTCCGTCTGCGGCGGCTCGACCTCGGCGACCGGCGGGGCCGGCTCACCAGCAGGTATCGATCCGAAGCTCGCCCTGATCTGTCTCAGGAGCTCCTCGGTATCGAAGTCGCCCACGACCGAGAGCACTGCGTTCGACGGAGCGTAGAAGCGCCCGTAATAGGCACGCCCGCTCGCACCGGTGTAGTTCTGGATGTCCTGATCGTACCCCACTACCGGGTACTTGTACGGGTGGATCGTATAGGCGGCCTCCGAGAGCGCTTCGTAGAGAGCGCCGTCGGGATCGTCGGTCGTGCTCATCCTGCGCTCTTCGGCTATCACGCTCCTCTCCGAGACGGCCTCGGCCGAGTCGAACAGGGTGTTCGCCATCCTGTCGCTCTCTATCTGGAGCGCATCCTGGATGCGTGAGGAGGGGAGCACGAGGAAGTAGACTGTCATGTCGCTGGAGGTCCATGCGTTGGCCCATGCGCCGTCGCGCTGGACTATCTGCCAGAACCTGGCCTTCGGCATGGAAGGGGTCCCCTTGAACATCATGTGCTCTACGAAGTGGCTGATCCCCCTGATCCCGTCCGACTCGTTGCGGGAGCCGACCCTGTAGGCGACGGCCGTGGCCACCACGGGCGCGTAGTGGAGTTCCTGGGTGACTACCGTCAGACCGTTGTCGAGAACCGTTACGATCGGCTCTGCCTGCGGCTGTGTGCTGAGGGCGCACAGGAAGGCAAGAAGATGCATCTGATTCTCCTCGGTTCGAGTAGGCGCTCCCACACGATGCACAGATCCCGTACGCGGCGGCCCGTTCCCGGGCCACCCGCCCGTACTGGAGCGCATGGCACTGTCCGCTCTATATTACGGTTTACTCCCGGCTGCTGCCTAAGGAGTCCGGAAATGGCCGACACCCGACTGGTTTTCATCACAGGTGGAGTAGTCTCTTCTCTCGGCAAGGGGATAGCATCCGCTTCGATCGCTCTTCTTCTCAGGCAGCGGGGCTACTCGGTCTCGATGCAGAAGCTGGATCCGTACCTGAACGTCGACCCTGGAACCATGTCACCCTATCAGCACGGGGAAGTATACGTCACTGACGACGGCGCGGAAACGGACCTCGACCTCGGCCACTACGAGCGGTTCGCCGGCGTCTCCTGCACGAAGAGCAGCAACTACACGGCGGGCAGGATCTACTCCAGCGTCATAGCGAGGGAGAGGAAGGGCGAGTACCTGGGCAGGACGGTTCAGGTGATCCCCCACATCACCGACGAGATCAAGCGTGCGGTCTGGGATGGCCACAGGGATGGCGTTCACATTGCCATAATCGAGATCGGCGGGACTGCGGGCGACATCGAGTCGCTCCCGTTCCTCGAGGCCATCCGGGAGCTGGCCGTGGAAACCGGCCGCGAGAAGGCAGCCTTCGTCCACCTTACGCTGGTGCCCTACCTCAGGGCCTCTGGAGAGCTCAAGACCAAGCCCAGCCAGCAGTCGGCGGGGATACTGCGCGAGATCGGGATCATCCCCGACATCCTGGTCTGCCGCACCGAGAAGCCTCTCGCGGAAGAGCACTTCGAGAAGCTGGCCCTCTTCTGCAACCTGCCGAGGAAGGCAGTGATCGAGGAGAGGGACGTGGAGAACTCGATCTACGAGGTGCCTGTGGAGCTGGCGGGCCAGAGGCTGGACGAGCTGCTTCTGGAGAGGCTGGGCCTTCCTCCGGGGAGGCTCGACCTGGGCAGGTGGAGGAAGATGCTGGAGAAGGCCGTGTCGCCATCCGGCCGTACGCTCAGGATCGCCGTGGTCGGAAAGTACATGGCCCTGCGGGACGCCTACAAGAGCATCTTCGAGGCCCTGAGGCACGGTGCGATAGCTGCAGATGCGGGAATCGAAATCGTCGGCGTCGAGTCCGAGGAGCTCCTGGGACCGGGCGGCCTCGCCTGCCTTGAAGGAGTGGACGGGATACTCGTTCCGGGCGGTTTTGGCTACAGGGGCATCGAGGGCAAGATAGAAGCCGTCAGGCATGCCCGTGAGAACGGGATCCCGTTCCTCGGCATCTGCCTGGGGATGCAGTGCGCGGTGATCGAGACGGCGAGGAACCTGGCCGGTCTCGCCGGGGCCTGCAGCACCGAGTTCGAGCCCCAGACGCCCCATCCTGTGATCGACTTGCTTGCCGAGCAGAGGTCCGTGACCGACATGGGCGGCACGATGAGGCTTGGAGCATGGCCCTGCGTGCTCCGCGACGGCTCGCTGGCGTCGGGGTGCTACGGGCAGAACCTGATATCGGAGAGGCACCGGCACAGATACGAGCTGAATCCCGCCTACACGGGACGCCTCGAGCAGGCAGGCATGATCTGCACGGGCACCTCTCCTGACGGCAGGCTGGCGGAGATAGTCGAGAGACCGGACCATCCATGGTTCGTGGCCTGCCAGTTCCATCCGGAGTTCAGGTCCCGCCCGCTCGAGCCGCACCCCCTCTTTGCGGGATTCATCAGGGCGGCGGCGCAGCGGTGAACGGCGGGGCGGTTCGCGAGCACTGCGGCCTGTGCGGTGTAGTGGGCGACCCGGAGGCGGCGGCGCTCGTTGCGGAAGGGCTCTCGGCGCAGCAGCACAGGGGCCAGGAGGCGGCCGGCATCCTTGCCGCGACTGACGGGGACTTCCTCCTGCACAAGGGCATGGGCCTCGTGTCCGAGGTCTTCCCCAGTCTTCCCTCTTCCTGGAGGCAGGAGACGGTGGTCGCGGCGATGGGCCATGTGCGCTACGGGACCTTCGGAAGCGGGGGAGTGCTGAACGCCCAGCCTCTGCTCGTCAGGATGGCCGGCATGCAGGTGGGCATAGCCCACAACGGGACCATAGGGAACGCATCGGTGCTTCGCCGCGACCTCGAGAGGCGGGGGACCATCTTCCAGACGAACTCCGACACCGAGGTCGTGCTGCACCTGATGGCCCATGAGCTGGAGAACACGGGCTACGAGATAATGCACGCCCTCGAGTTGGCGCTCGGCCGGTTGGAGGGGGCCTACTGCTTCCTGCTCATGATCCCCGGGGCCATGGTGGCCGTTCGCGACCCCCACGGGTTCAGGCCGCTCAGCCTGGGGCGCATCGGGCAGGACTCGTGGGCCGTCGCCAGCGAGAGCATAGCCTTCCCCCTGTGCTGTGCGGAGTACGTGAGGGAGATAGAGGCCGGCGAGATACTGCTGATGCCCTTCGACGGCAGCCAACCGAGGAGCACCCTCTACGACGGGAAGGCCAACCTGTTCGGCGGGAACGGCAGGCTTGCCCAGTGCATCTTCGAGCATGTCTACTTCGCGCGCCCAGGCAGCCAGGTCTTCGGCGACAGCGTATACGAGGTGAGGCTCAGGATGGGCGCGAGGCTCGCCGTCGAATCCCCGGTGGAATGCGATGTCGTCATCCCGGTTCCCGACAGCGGGATGTTCGCCGCACTGGGCTATTCCGGACAGCTCGGCATCAGGTTCGACATGGGATTCACCAGGAACCACTACGTCGGACGGACCTTCATCGATCCCGCCACGGCCCGCAGGGCTGCGATGGTCACCCGCAAGCTCCAGCCGATCCCCGAGGCAGTGCGGGGCAAGCGTGTCTGCGTCGTCGAGGACAGCATCGTCAGGGGAACGACCAGCAAGGCCCGCATCAGGGCCCTTCGCGAGGCCGGCGCCATAGAGGTCCACATGAGGGTGAGCTGTCCCCCTCACCGATTCGGATGCTACTTCGGGATCGACTTCCCCGAGCCCTCCACCCTCATAGCCAACATCCGCACGCATGCCGAGATAGAGCAGATGCTGGAGGTCGACAGCCTCGCCTACCTGTCCCGGGACGGGATGCTGAGCTGCGTGAGAGCGCACGGCCCTCAGGACTACTGCACTGCCTGCTTCAACGGCGACTACCCCGTGAGACCGCCGGAACTGGGCATACCGAGGCCCGGCGGGAGCTGCTCTTGATCCAGGGCGGGGTCGCCGTGCTCGACTTCGGCTCCCAGTACAGCCAGCTGATAGCACGCGCCGTGAGGGAGCTCGGGGTCTACTGCGAACTCGTTCCAGGCAACGCACCGGCTTCGGTGGTCCTCAGGGCCCGGCCCGGAGCGCTCATCTTCTCGGGCGGCCCTGGCAGCGTCTACGACTCCGCGGCGCCCATGCCCGATCCGGAGGTCCTCCGCACGGCCCTTCCCATACTGGGCATCTGCTACGGAATGCAGCTCCTCGCGCAGGCCGACGGAGGGCGCGTGGAGGGGGGCTTCAGCAGGGAGTTCGGCCCGGCGAAGCTCCATGTCTCCGGGCCTTCGAAGCTCCTCGCAGGCGTGGAGGACGGCCTGCAGGCCTGGATGAGCCATGGAGACAGGGTGGTCGAGGTCCCCGCGGGCTACCGTGTGACGGCGTCCACGGAATCGCTTCCGGTGGCCGCCATGGAAAGGGCCGAAGCCGGCCGTTTCTGCGTCCAGTTCCATCCGGAGGTCAGGCATACCGTCTTCGGGCGGAAGGTGCTCTCCAACTTCCTCTTCGACATCGCGCACCTCGAGCCTTCCTGGAACATGGCCTTCTTCCGGAACGCTGCGGTGGAGGCGATTGGGATGCAGCTCGGCCCCGAGTCTCGCGTCGTGCTGGGGCTCTCCGGCGGAGTGGACTCCGCGGTCGTCGCAGCTCTGCTTCACGAGGCCGTCCCCGACCGCTTCACGCCCATCTTCGTCGACACCGGGCTTCTCAGGAAGGGCGAGCGCGACTCGGTGGAGAGGACCTTCCGCGGGCACTTCCGCATAGACCTCGTGACCGTGGACGCCTCGGCCAGGTTCCTCAGGGCCCTCAGGGGCGTAGTGGACCCGGAGAGGAAGAGGAAGGTCATTGGAGCCCTCTTCATAGAGGTCTTCCAGGAGGCCGCGGCAGGGATCCCCGGTGTGACGCACCTGGCGCAGGGGACTCTCTATCCCGATGTCATCGAGAGCACCTCGTTCCGCGGGCCTTCCGCAACGATCAAGAGCCATCACAACGTGGGAGGCCTGCCCGAGGCGATGCGGCTGGAGCTGGTCGAGCCCCTCCGCGAGCTGTTCAAGGACGAGGTCAGGACCCTGGGAGCGGAGCTGGGGCTGCCGGCAGAGATCATCGGACGGCATCCCTTCCCCGGCCCCGGGCTGGCGGTGCGGATCCTCGGCAGGCTGAACAGGGCCGATCTGGAGATCCTGAGGGAGGCCGACGCGGTGTTCACGGACTACCTTCGTGATCACGGCCTCTATGACGAGATCTGGCAGGCGTTCGCCGTCCTCCTGCCCGTCAGGTCCGTAGGCGTGATGGGCGACTGCCGTACATACGACCGGGTCGTCGCGCTCCGCGCAGTCACTTCCACCGATGGCATGACCGCCGACTGGTACAGGATGGATCCTGCGCACATGGCCGCCGTGTCGGCAGAGATAGTCAACAGGGTCAGGGGCGTGAACCGGGTCGTCTACGACATCTCGTCGAAGCCCCCGTCGACGATAGAATGGGAGTGAAGGCGGGGCGCCGGGAGAAGTCGCCTTTTCCCGGCAACATCGGCGAGTATGCCGGCATTCTCTTCGGCTCCATTCTCTTCGGCATCGCATACTCATGGTTCCTCTTCCCGTTCAGAGTCTCTCCGGGCGGAGTGGGGGGGCTCGCGCAGATCCTCTACAGGCTCACCGGGGTGACAGAGAGCCTGTGGATGTTCCTGCTCAACATCCCGCTGTTCCTGCTCGCCTGGATCTTCGTGGGAAGGCAGTTCGGCCTGAGGAGCTTCGTCGGCTCGATGGTGTCGAACGCCATGTGCTGGGTCTTCCTGCCCTCGCACTTCTCGTTCCTCCCCAGCTACGCGGAGCTCGTGCACAACGTTGCGAGGGCCGGCGAGCCAGCGCGCCTGGCCTTCCTCCTGAGCGGTGCGGATCCCACGGACATCCTGCTCGCCAGCATGGCGGGGTCTACGCTCCTCGGGCTGGGCCTGGGACTGATCTTCAGATTCAGGGGCTCCACGGGGGGCACTGACATTCCAGTGGCGATCCTGCGCAAGTACACAGGGCTGTCGATCAGCACCGGCTACTGGATCGTGGAGTCGGCCATCATCGTGGCGGTCGGAGCATCGTTCGGGGATCCTCCGCTGATCATCTGGGCCTACTTCAACCTCTTCCTCTGCTCGCGGATGACCGACCTGGCCGCCGAGGGGATGCCCTATGTGAAGGCGGTGACGATCATCTCGAGCAAGCCGGACGAGATCCGCGACGGCATCTACGAGCTGCTCGACAGGGGGGTCACATTCCTGAAGGCAGAAGGGGGATACAACCGGAGGCCCAAGGATGTGATCTTCGTCTGTGTGCACAGGCGACAGGTGAGGGTGCTCCAGCACATGGTGAGGACCGTTGATCCCCACGCCTTCATGGTGCTGTCCGATGCGTGGGATGTCATGGGATACGGGTTCCGGAGGCGCACGCTCGACTACGACGACCCGCTGGAGTGAGGAAGCCTTGCACAGGCGCGGGCTCCTGGTATCTTCAAAGGAGACACTCGCGTCCCGATCGGGAGGAGGACAGATGAGAAGTTCCGCAATCCTTGTTCCCGCGTCCTTCTGCCTTGCAGCGCTGTTCTGCGGCTGCGGCAGCAACCCGGGGGGCATAGGAGACATCACAGACCAGGACTACTTCCCGTTCACGGCGGGAGACTCCTGGATGTACGAACGCTACGGCCAGGTGGATACGCTCGGCGTGTCCTACTCGTTCACCGGCTCGGAGGTCGTCTCGGTGTTCGGGTTCGAGCCCGGCCCTCCCCACGACCTGATCCAGCTCTTCACGGCCGGAACCGACACGCTCTTCGCGGAAGGACTCGACACCCTGTTCATCCCCGTAGGAGGGACCAGCTTCGCCGGGATGGACGACGGCGGCGTATGGCTCTACACCGATTCCCTGATGACAGACTCGGTGATCGTCGCGCAGTTCCCGCTGACCGTGGGCGACTCGTGGCCGTACTCGACCGATCCGGAGGCGACGGCGGAAGTGGTGGCGATGGACGAGGTAGTAACCGTGCCGGACGGCACCTTCGACGATGTCCTGCACATCCGGGTCACGCAGGGGGATCCGATCCAGATCACGCAGGACAGCTACTTCGCACCTGGCATCGGCAACATCATGAATAATATGGAGATATCTGCCGACACCCTGACCCTGTACTCGATGACCGAGCAGCTCACGCACCACAGCATCTTCTGAGGCGGGAGGAGATCCCTCGGCTCAGTCTCTCGAGGCCGGAGACTCTCCGGCCGGCCACCAGGACCGGCCCCGGGGCCGGGACGAAGGGAGCGAAATGGACAAGACCGACTCGACAAAGGGCTTCTTCGGTTCCCTGTTCGACTTCTCCTTCCACTCCTTCGTCTTCCCGAAGATCGTGAGCTTCTTCTATGCGGTGATCGCCATCCTGATGGCTCTGGGCGCCATCGGGCTGATGATCTGGCCCTTCGTCACCTCCGACTGGCAGCAGTCGACGGGCTTGCCGCCCTGGGCGACGCTCATCCTGGTCCCGATAGGGTACCTGATCTACCTGATAGTCATCCGCACCTCCATGGAGATCGCCATAGTGCTCTTCAGGATCTACGAGAACACGGACAGGCTTGCAGACCAGGTGGAAATCCAGAACTGATCCCGGCCCAGGCAGGGGCTTGGGAGGGCGGGGGCGATGCAGCAGAGGCCGAGGCTGGCGGACACGCACTGCCATCTCTACTGCGAGCCGCTGGGCTCGAAGGCGGCCGAGGCGCTCGGCAGGGCACGCGATGCCGGGCTTGAGTTCGTCGTCCTGCCGGCGGACGAACTCTCCTCATGGAAGAGCGTGGAGTCGCTTGCCGACCACGAGTTCGTCTTCCCGGCACTCGGCCTGCACCCATGGATGGCCGATCAGGCCCTCGACCTGAGGGAGCTCCGCGAGAGGCTATCGAACTGCGGGGCCGTGGCCGTCGGCGAGATAGGCCTCGACAGGATAGTGGAGTCGCCCCCCTTCGATCTCCAGGTGGAGGTTTTCGAGCGTCAGCTCGACCTTGCGCTGGACATGGGCCTGCCTGTGCTCCTGCACTGCCGCAAGGCCTTCGATGACCTCGAAGCCATCCTGAAGAGGCGCAGGACCCCCCTCAGGGGGATCCTCCACGCGTTCTCCAAGTCGCCTGACATCGCAGGCAGGTTCCTGGATCTGGGACTGTCGATGGCGTTCGGCGGTGCGGTCACGAGACCGCATGCAAGGAAGGCAAGGGCTTCCGCCGCTTCGCTTCCCCTCGAGTCGATCGTCCTCGAGACAGACGCTCCTTCGATCGGCATGCAGGGCATCGCCCCCGAGGATGTCGAGCCGTGGCATGTGAGGCTGGCCGCGGAAGCGGTGGCCGAAGTCCGGGGGATAACCGTGGAGGAAGTTGGAGAGGTCACGACCGATGCCGCAAGGAGGCTGTTCGGGATCGACTGACGGGAGCTTCGCGCGGACTGCCGAGTTCTTCGGGCCCGAAGGCTTCGCGCGCGTGAGGAAGGCTTCTGTAGCCGTGATCGGCCTCGGGGGAGTCGGCAGTCATGCAGCGGTCTGCCTGGCCAGGAACGGGATCGGACGCCTGCTCCTCGTCGACTTCGATCAGATCACCGAAAGCTCTCTCAACAGGAGCCCCTTCGCGGGGCCGGCCGATGTCGGCCACCCCAAGGCGCGGGTGCTTGCAGCGCACCTGGCGGAGGTGTGCCCGGCGACCGCCGTGGATGTGCGGCAGGAGTTCCTCGACGCCTCGACTGTGGGATCGATTCTCACGCCGGGGCCCGACTGGGTCGTGGACGCCATAGACAGTCTGAATCCCAAGGTCAGTCTTGCACAATACTGCGTGGGGTGCTCGATCCCGATGGTGAGCAGCATGGGAGCCTCCAGCAGGATCGATCCCTCGTCGATAAGGGTGGGCGACATCTCCGAGACCGGAGTCTGCCCGCTGGCCAGGAAGGTCCGGCAGTATCTCAGGAGGAGAGGGGTCCTGTCGGGAGTGACCTGCGTCTATTCGACGGAGACCCCCGCGGTGAGGCCGGGCCCTCCGGACGACTCGGAGTCGACCGTCCGGAGGGGTAGAGTGCGCAACCGATTGCCGGGCGCCGGGGCCATCCCGGGGATGTTCGGCTACGCGTGTGCCGCGGTCGTACTGGAGGGGATTGCCGGCGTTGCTGACCGGCCGAGCGGGGTCAGCTACAAAATTCGATGAATTCTGAAAGGGCAACTGTACCATAACGATACCGTACGAGCAGAATCCGCCGCCGGAATCTTCGAAATCCCTAAACGCAAATGCCCCATGACTATGCCGAATTTGCGGATTTTTGTAGCTGACCCCGGACAAGAAATGGCGGGGACGTGTGGGAATCGAACCCACCCAGGGTGGTTCAGCACCCGACGCCGGATTTGAAGTCCGGGAGGGACACCAGCCCCCTTCCGCCCCCGCGGCTCCACGAAACATGGAAAGCTCCGACAGCCTGTCAAGCGGGGGGAGCTTTACTCGCGTTTCCGGGTGCCTTAGTTTCGCCAATAACTGCACTTCGGAGGACCGTCTTGGCCGAAGAAGCCCCTGGAGCGTACGAAAGCCTGCTGAAGGCCGCCATGGCCCAGGCCGACGTGGGTGCCATGATGAACGTCGTAGGGTCCCGCCTGGGCTCGATGGGAATCCCCGAGGCGTCAGAGCTCCTCACGAAGATCGATGCCGAGAGCACGGGCTCCTCCGAGGCGGCCGCTCTGTTCGTGGCCCTGGTCGACATCAGGGCGCTGTCCGCGAAGCTCCCGCCTGCGATGCCCATGGCGGACCTCCGCAGGCAGGTCGTGAGGGACGATCCGCCCCTGGCGGAGGCCTGGTCACGCTTCGAGACCATCCCCGAGGCCGCCGCCAGCGTGGCGATCGCCAGAATCTCCCTCTTCATGGAAGTCATCTTCCTGCTGAACAAGGAACTCCGGGATGCGTCCCTCGACTCGGAGAAGATGACCGGGTCGGTTGTCGCGCTCCGCGTCCTCTCGGAGGTCAGACCTGCGGGATCCGAGCTGACGGTTGAGACGAGCGCCTTCCCGCCGACTGCCGCGGGGGTCCTGACGGAAGTTCTCGAGGAACTGGACTTCATCCAGAAGGAGAGGGGCGTCTGGCAGTTCCGTCTCGATGAGTCGTCCATCCCGAGGCTTGCGTCCTTCAAGAACCTCCTCGCGTACCGAAGCGCTTCCGCGAGGCTCTCGCCTCTCGCCCTGGCGCGCTCCGCCGAGAACCTCGTGAAGCGCCTCGGATTCATCATCAAGTCGACCGGCATGTACCCGGCTGGCCACCCCGCCATCGCGCCGTCGGTGGAGGGGTTCCTCGAGATACTGAACCAGTTCTTCTCGGGGACCCCCGTGGTAACGCTGAGTGCCATGGGCGGGGAGCTGATGGTGAACGAGCTCCAGGTCAGGAGGAAGGGTGGGTCGGTCGAGTCGTTCCTGCGGGACTTGGCCGAGCGAAGCGTAAGCAGCATAAGCTTCTCCAGTGGCGTGGACTCCGAGATGGTCCTCAGGTTCGCCGGCGTCTTCAACCGCTCTCCCGTGTACATCAAGGATCACGGGGGCCTGGGGGGGCTCCTCGAGAGGCGCGAGGTCCAGGGGATCAGCGTCGACCAGTACCGCTACGCCCTCGTCTCCAAGGACGGGAAGGTTGTCGGAGGACCCTCCGCCCCCGCGGAGGACACGACCCTGGAGAACATCATCTTCGCGGAGCTCATCGACAGGCTCGAGAGAGGCGACACCCTGCGCGACCTGCCTGACGAGCAGCTGGGCATGGCTCTGAAGAAGGTGCTCCAGGACTCGTCGGTGGGGGCCGAGCGCCAGAGGGCCCTGCTGGCGGACTTCGTCGCCACTCTCGACCCGGGCATCCTCGAGAAGGGCCTGCTGGCGAGGCGGGACATCCAGAAGGAGATAGCCTGGAGCGCTCTCAGGAAGATCATCAGGGTCAGGCTGGAGGAACTGGAGAGCACCGACGAGGACATCCGGCTCGAGGCGATCGACAGGCTCCTGGACCTCGTCGTGACCGGGATCGAGCGAGGCAAGGACAACACCGTCGTCCAGATCCTGGAGATCGTCTCTCAGAGGCTGATGATCGAGACGAGTCCCGATGCCCTGTACACGGGTATCGTGCTTCTGGGAGTCGCGCTGGAGAACCTCATCTCGCGCGGCCGGCTCTCGACCGCCGAGTCAGCTGCGGAGGCCCTGGAGCGGTCGAGGAACATCGACGCGGGTCAGCCTGATCTCGTCTCGGCTCGGAGGCGGGCCATAGTCGAGGCGGTGCGCAGGGTCGACACGCCGGAGGTCGGAGAGAAGCTGGTCGACAGCCTGCTCTCCTACAACGAGATAGTTGCCCGCCAGGCCGAAGCGCTTGCGGCCAGGCTGGTCCTGCGGAACATGACCACGAGGCTCCTCGAAGTCTTCATGGAGCCTGACCGGCACCAGAGGGCGAGGGCCTACAGGATAGTCAGGCGAATCGGACCGAGGGTGCTCCCGGTTCTGGTCGCCAGACTGAGGAGGCTCCAGCACTCCTACGAGACGCCGCGAGATCCCGGGAGCGGCAGGCTGGGCGACGAGGACTGGTACGTGTGCCGCAACATCGTCCAGATAATGGGGGAGATGCGCCTCGCCGAGACTGTGGACACCGTCTCGATTCTGACGAGCGACCCGGACGACAGGATCAGGGATGCGGCACTCAGGGCCCTCTTCTCGATCGACATGCCCAGGGCCGTCGAGCAGGCCTTCTCAATGATCTCGGACTCCAGCCCCGCCGTCTCCGAAGTCGCGCTCGAGGTCATCGCTTCGGGCTCCACCGACACGGAGGAGACTGTCAGGCAGTTGATAGGCATCTTCCGCGGAAGGCCCGGCCTGAGGCCCAGCACCATGAAGGCGCTGAGCCGCTTCCCCGGATCGCCGGCGCTTTCATCGTTCATCCGTGAGGGATTCTCGCTGCAGGACCAGGTGCCGTTCGGAGATGCCGCCATGGCCATGGAGGCGGTGGAGATAGTCAGGCACTCGCCATCCAGGGAGAACGCGGAGGTCCTTCGCAGCTGGCTCGCGAGCAGGCCCTCGAAGAGGCTGCTGAGGAGGAAGGGGGCCGAGAGGCAACTCCAGCAGCTCGTCGAAGAGGTGCTTGCCGGAATGGGGGCCGGATAGGGGACGGGCCCCGGACGCCTACCCCCACCAGCTCACGAGCCCCGGCTCCCAGGCCGTTCCGAATCGCCTGTGGCTGGGCAGGACCCTGATGGTGAACCCCGCGTTGCCCGAGAACGCGCATATGAAACTGCCCGAGAAGACCAGCGCTCGACCTTCCTGTCTCTGGAAAGTCATCCGCTCGAAGGATCTGTCCTCGAGACGGCCCTCCGGCGATAGCCTCCCCACATGTATCTCCACCGACAGATCGAGGGGATCGAGGCCATCGGCCTCGAGTCTGACCGTGACGGGAACCGAGTCGCCCACAGTGAGCACACTGTCGGGGGGCGGCGACTCGACGCCGACGATCCTGACCGACCCCCATCCCTCGCGGACCTTCGCCTTCCAGGAGGCCAGCTCCCTCACTCCGGCCCACGAATTGGCCGCCAGAGCCTCCCAGTTCTCGAAGGCCGGGATGTAGTAGCGCTCCGTGTACTCGGCCAGCATCCGGTCGGTGCTGAAGCCGGGACAGATGACCTTCATCGACTCCTTCATGATGCCGATCCAGCGCCTTGGCAGGCCCTCGGAGGAGCGCTCGTAGAAAAGCGGCGCTATCACGTTCTCGAGGAGGTCGAAGAGGGCCTTGGCCTCGACCGCGTCCTGGCTCTCCGTGTCGGTCCAGGTCTCCCTGCCTCCGATCGCCCATCCGATGCCGGGGTGATAGGCTTCGTCCCACCAGCCGTCCAGCACGCTGCAGTTCAGGGCGCCGTTCATGCCGGCCTTCATCCCGCTCGTTCCGCTGGCCTCCAGGGGCCTTCGCGGGGCATTCAGCCAGACGTCGACCCCCTGTACGAAGTGGCGGGCCATGTCCATGCTGTAATCCTCGAGATAGAGGAACCTGCCGTAGAAGCCCTCCTTCATGCTCGTGTGGACTATGTGCCGGATCATCTCCTTGCCGCCGTCGTCGTTCGGGTGAGCCTTGCCGGCGAAGATGAACTGAACCGGTCTGTCGGGATTGCCGAGGAGGCGCTGCAGCCTCACCGGATCACGGAGCAGGAGCGTCGCCCTCTTGTAGGTGGCGAACCTCCTGGCGAACCCTATCGTCAGGACATCCGGGTTGAGGACCGGCTGATCCGACAGCCTGTGCAGGTCCATGCCCATGCTGGAGAGCTGCTGGCGCCATCGGTCGCGGGCGTAGGAGACCAGCCTCTCCCTGAGCCTCACATGGCTCCTCCAGATCTCCGAATCAGGGATGAGATCGACCTTGGACCACCCCGCCTCGTCGCCGGGGCTGCTGCCCCACCGGGGCCCCGTATACCTGTCCAGGAGCCGTCCCATCTCGTCGGAGATCCATGTCTCCGGGTGGACCCCGTTCGTGACACTGCCTATGGGCACGTCCTCCTCCGGGAGACCCGGCCATACCTGCTTCCAGATCGAGCGCGACACGCGCCCGTGGAGCTTGCTCACCCCGTTTCGATACCTGGCTAGCCGCAGAGCGAAGACCGTCATGGAGAAGCCTCCGCCTCCTCCGTTCCGGCCCAGTGAGAGCAGCTCCTCCGTGCCGATGCCGAGATCCTTCACGAAAGGGCCCAGATACGCGGAAACGAGTTCCGGAGAGAACTCCTCGTTCCCGGCCGGCACCGGCGTGTGAGTCGTGAAGACGGTTCCGGAAGCCGTCATCTCCCTGGCCTCGGCGAAGCTCAGGCCCGTCGACATCAATTGCCGGATCCTCTCGAGGATGAGGAAGGCCGAGTGGCCCTCGTTGACGTGGCAGACGGAGGGAGCCCTTCCGATCTCACCGAGGGCACGCAGCCCTCCGATGCCCAGGAGGATCTCCTGCCTTATCCGCATGTCCTTGTCGCCGCCGTACAGCTGTCCGGTTATCTCCCTGTCCATCTTCTCGTTGGCTTCGAGGTTCGAGTCGAGGAGATAGAGGACGGTCCTGCCGACCTTCACCATCCAGAGGCCTGCCTGGACCATCCTGTCCGCCATGGGCACCGAGACGGTCACGGGTGAGCCCGACTCATCCATCACCTGGATCACCGGAGTGTTGGAGTAGTCGTTCACGAAGTAGCGTTCCTGCTGCCATCCGTCGCTGTTGAGGTACTGGCTGAAGTAGCCGTTCCTGTAGAGCAGGGACACGCCTATCAGGGGGAGCCCCAGGTCGCTTGCGCTCTTCAGCGTGTCGCCGGACAGGACTCCCAGGCCGCCCGAGTAGATCGGGAGGCTCTCGTGGAGTCCGAACTCCGCCGAGAAGTACGCCGCGTGGAACCTGTCGATGAGGCTCGTTCGCTTCTCGAAGGTCCTGTCGAACCAGGTAGGCCTTCCCAGGTAGTCCTCGAGGTCCTTGCGCACTTCCTGGAGGCGCGAGAGGAACACGCTGTCCCCGGCGAGCTCCTCGAGCCTGCTCTGATCCGCCATGCCCAGCAGCAGGACCGGATTGTGAAGCGTCTTCACCCAGAGGTCCGGGTCGATCCAACGGAACAGGTCGATGGCCGACGGGCTCCATGTCCACCACAGGTTGTATGCAACGTCCCGGAGGGCGGAAAGCCGCTCGGGGATCCTGGGCATCACTCGGAAGACTCTGGTCTGCAACTGCTGTCCTTTCCCTCTCGCCCGGGTGGGCGCGACGAACCGCAAGCTAGAGATGGCAGCCCCTTTCGTCAAGAAGGGGGACCGGGCCGGCGGGAACTTCCATTCCGCCCCAGTTTTCCGTATCCTATGAAGGTAGGTATGCGTAAGGCGATCCTCGGAATCCTCGCGATCTGCTGCGGGCCCGCACTTTCGGGAACGCTCAGGCATCAGGTCAGGCTCGATCCGGGTGAGGTCAGGCTCTGGAACACCCCGGACGGAGCAGCCGTCTACGTGCCGGGGATGGAGTCGAGCAGTCCTCCAGGCGCTCCTCTCCTGCCCGTCCTGCCCGTGGTCCTGCTTCTGCCGGCCGGCTCCGTCGGCGTGGACTTCCGCGTGACAGCCGGCGACGAACAGGTGGTTGCCAGAGACCTCGGAATACGCCCCGCTCCGGTCCTCCGTCCGCTGGACCAGGCCTCGTGGTCCGATGCAGTGCCTGATCCCGCCATCTACCGATCCTCTTCCCCCTGGCCCTCCGAAGTGGTGTCCGGAACACATGTGGGGACCCTCTGCGGATTCACCGTGGCCAGCTGTCTGATCCAGCCCTGGAGGTACGTCCCCTCGAGGGGGGAGTTGTCTCTGTGCACTTCCTTCGACGTAGAGGTGACATGGTCCGGCGGTCCGGTGCGATGGATCACGGAAAGGCAGTTCGAGAGCGCGTCCCGGCGGCTGTCGCTGCTGGTGGACAACGCCGGGGACATAGGCCGCTTCGGCCCTCCGATCAGGAACGACAGGTCAGGAGACTGTGTCTGGGTAGCCATCTGCGACAGCTCCTACACGGGCGACATCGAGCCGCTCCGGCAGCACTGGGCCGACTCCGGGATGACTGCGGCGGTGATCCCCGTCCAGCAGCTGCTGGCCTCCTCGCAGGGATCCGACGATGCCGAGAAGCTGCGCAACGCCATAGACAGCCTCAGGACGAACTGCGGAACGATCTTCGTCCTGCTTGCGGGCGACGAGACACTCCTGCCCGTGCGCATGGTCTACAGCCAGTGCGAGGGCTACTTCGACAACATGCCCTGTGACTACTACTTCTCAGACCTCGACGGCACATGGGACGCCGACGGGGACGGATCCTACGGGCAGCCGGACGACTCGCTGGACATGTACATGGACGTGCTGCTGGCCAGGGCGCCCTTCGGGAGCCACGCCGATGCCTCGACCTTCGTGGCCAAGACCCTCGCCTATCTCGAGAATCCCCCGGCGGGGAGCTGGAGGAGGACAGCCCTCCTGTGCGGAGCCATGCTATTCCCTGACATAGGCTACACCGGGGGCAAGGGAGCAGACAGCGTCGGAGCTTCGCTGCCCGGCGCGTGGCTGTGCGAGAAGATCTACGAGCAGCCTTCGACGACCGACGGATCGGACACGCAGATCGACTGGCTGAGAAGCGGTACGGGCTGGAACTACTTCGCAGGTCACGGCAACAGCCAGGGAGTCTACTGGTCGTGGCCACCGTACTCGATGATAACGACGGGCATGGTCGACACCCTGGGGAACGGCCCCCGGACGGGCATTCACACCAGCATCGCCTGCTATCCCGGGGACTTCATGAACGGCAGGTGCTGTGCCGAGGCCCTCCTTCTGACGCCTGACGGAGGCGGGGTCTCGGCCACGTTCAACACGAGCGTCGGCTGGGAGGGCTACTGGCCCGAGCTGGGCGTCAGCGAGATGCTCTGCATCCTGTTCACGAGGGCGACCTTCCTGGATCACATGCCGAACCTGGGAGAGTCCTTCGCGTCCGCGAAGGACCAGCGGGTTCCCTACATGCATGGAGGCTACGACCGGAACCTGCAGGCAATGCTCGCATGGTCCGCCTTCCACGACCCCGCGCTGCAGGCACTGGGAGTGGCTCCCGATGTCCATCTTGAGCCGGTCCCCCTGAGCATCTCGGCGCCCTGCCCGAACCCCTCCAGACGCGATGCGCCAGTGTCCTTCGTCGTCGACTACACGACCGGGGAAGCTCAGGTCTCCGTCCACGACATGGCGGGACGCCTGGTCTGGGGGACGACCATCCAGGGGCCCTGCTCCATGCAGTGGGACGCCCTGGGGTACGACGGCGGGCGTGTTCCCGCCGGCATCTACGTCATCTCCGCGAGACGCGGCGACTACACGGTCAGCAGGATCGTGACGATACTCAGATAGGACATGGTTGCCGGACGCCCCGCTCCGGCTGCTTCTCTCGATCGGGCCGGCGTGCGCCGGGGATCCTAGAACAGCGCCTTGATGCTCCCCCAGGTCTCCGGCTGAAGCGCCAGGTCGACCGTCACGCTGAGCTCGCAGATCTTCGAGCCGGTCGCGTCCTTGTAGCTCCAGAAGAAGGTGCCCCTCTGGGGAGAGTAGGTCAGGCCCAGCGAGTACTGGGGAGGATATGGGGACGACGGGCAGACGGTGTGGCCGACGTAGGTCAGCGAGGTGCCGATGTACTGGTAGACATAGAAGTTGAGGTCGGTGTAGGAGGTGAGGATCACCCCGAGGCCCGAGCCCAGCGGGAAGACTGCCACGCCTGTCAGGAACGACGACGGCTGGGAGAGGGAGTAGAACGTGGGACTCCCGCCTGGCACGAACCTGTACAGGTAGCGCCCGGTGGGGGTTGTGGTCGCCTCCCACATGACGCCCGCCGAGCCGTCGTATTCGATTCCCCTGCCATAGATGCCTGCCGGGTTCGAAACCTGTGACCAGTCGGATCCGCTCCACGAGAAGAGGCTGGAGTACGTGTAGTCGTTGGTCGTCAGAACGCTGCCAGAGGGTCCGTAGGTGACCCCCCAGGGGTACGGGTTGTAGCTGTAGGCAGCGAGTTCGTCCACGAACGACCCGGTAGAGGGATCGCAGGCAAAGATGCTGTGGTCCATTATCGAAGTGAACAGAAGGTATCCCGAGGAGAGCCAGCCGAGGTCCAGCACTTCGGATGCGTAGGGGACCGTGAACGTGTGCAGGACGGTTACCGTGATCGTGGCGTCGGTGCCCGGCCCGTCCGACACGAGAGGTGCCGTCCGCGCGAGGTCCGTGGAAGCCGTGAGACCCGCAGCCGTCACACACATCAGCAGCAATATCGCGATCTTCATATAAACCACCCTCCTGGTTCCGTCTAAACATGAAATTACAGAACACTTGCCCGCAGGTCAATGTCGCCGGGCCGTTCCCGGAATAACCGCCCGCAGTCCTCGGTATCACGCTGCGAAGGGGTTTGGAGAGCCAAAGGGAGGATCGACATGAAGAAAACCCTTCTAGCGATGGTGATTCTGCTGGCAGCCGGCGCTGTCTCCGCGCAGCAGGACGAGACCTACGGCGGCAGATTGCAGGCCGTGGGAAGCGACGGCGTCGTGGGAGACCTGCCGCTGGAGCACACGAGCGTCGACATAGTGGTGACGGGGAACCTGCAGAGGGCCACGGTCCGCCAGGTCTACGGCAACCCGTACCAGGATCCGATCGAGGCCGTCTATGTGTTCCCGCTGCCCGACGACGGAGCGGTCGACCGGATGAACATGTACATCGGCGACAGGCTCACCGTCGGCAGGATCTATGAGCGGGACGCAGCGCGCACCATCTACGAGGAGGCGATCTCCTCGGGACAGACCGCGAGCCTCCTCGAGCAGGAGAGGCCCAACATCTTCACGCAGAGCGTCGGGAACATACTGCCGGGCGACAGCATCACGATCGAGATCAGCTATGTGGCCCCCGTGAGTTTCGACGACGGGAAGTACCAACTGACTTTCCCGACCGTAGTGGGCCCCCGCTTCATCCCGGGGACCCCGACAGGCTCGTCCGGGACAGGCTGGTCACCGAACACCGATGAGGTCCCGGATGCCTCCCGCATCACTCCCCACCTCGTGCCGGAGGGAACGCGGACGGGCTACGACATCGACATTACGGTTTCCCTGAACACTGGTTTCCCGGTGACCACGGTTCAGTCGCTCAACCACGAGATCGAGCAGACGACCAGGCCGGACGGGACCACCCTGGTGAGGCTCGCCCAGCGCAGGGAGATCCCCAACAAGGACTTCGTGCTCACATACACCTCCTCCTCCGACAGGATCGAGGCCGGCGTGCTGGCCACAAACGGTGACATGGGCGGTCACTTCATGCTGATTCTCCAGCCTGACCTCGGGGTCGGGACGGACGACATCACGCCCAAGGAGATGTTCTTCGTGGTGGACTGCTCGGGCTCCATGGGCGGCCAGCCCATCGAAGTGGCGAAGGAGACGGTGCGGCGCTTCGTCAGGGGCATGAACCCTGACGACACCTTCCAGATCCTCCGGTTCAGCGAGGACGCGAGCAGCATGTCGGATCACCCGCTCCCGAATACCGAGGAGAGCATCCAGCAGGGCATCCGCTACATCAACGCCATGGAGGGCGAAGGCGGAACGATGATGATCGAAGGCATCCGTGCCGCCGTAGGGTATCCCGAGGATCCCGGGAGGATGAGATACGTGGTCTTCATCACCGATGGCTTCATCGGCAACGAGGCGGAGATCATGGGCGAGATCCAGTCCACGCTGGGCGACAACACGAGGATCTTCAGCGTGGGAGTGGGCTCGAGCCCGAACAGGTACCTGATAGAGGGCATGGCGGAGGAGGGCAGAGGCGCCGCCTACTACGTGGGGCTGAACGAGGATCCGGGCGAGGCAGTCTCCGGAATCTACGACAAGATCAACAATCCCTACCTGGTAGGCATCAATGTCGACTGGGGCAACCTCAAGGTGGACGAGGTCTACCCGGCGACCATCCCGGACCTCTTCGCGGGCCAGCCGCTCGTGGTGGTCGGACGGTACAACGCCCCCGGCCGGGGGACCGTCAGGCTGACGGGGACCGTCGCAGGGCATCCATGGAGCAGGAGCATATCCGTGGACCTGCCGGCGAGGGAACCGGGGAATGACGTCATCGCGACGCTCTGGGCACGCAGGAAGATCCACGAGCTCTCGCGCCTGCTCTACGATCCCTCAGGCTACCAGCGCTACGACCAGGAGGTCGTAGACGAGATCACGGACACGGCGCTCGACTATCAGATAATGAGCGAGTACACCTCCTTCGTGGCCGTCTCCCAGGAGGTTCGCACCGTCAATGGGAGACCCGTGACCGTCGAGGTTCCCGTCAACATGCCTGAAGGGGTCTCGTACGAAGGCGTGTTCGGAGATGACGGGGCGACGGGAGCCACGTACGGCGGAACGGGCGGGGGGGGATTGAGCTCGGCGGCTTACAGGGCATGCGCGCAGAGTCCCGTGGCCCCCTCCGGCGTCGTCGCCTCCTGCGAGGAGACGATTGACCAATATGGAGGTTACGCGAACTCCTACGAGTACACTCCCCATGTGGTCATGATTTCAGCGGCGCCCTACCTCGGGCTGAGGCCCTCGGAGGTCCGGGAGGCCTTCCGCGACCTTGGCGATGCGGTGCTCTCCGAGTACCAGGACTTCGCGGAGAGGAACAAGGGCGACGACAACTCCTTCCCCACAGGGAGCATCTCCCTCGCGGTGGACTTCGACTCGAACGGGCGAGTGACCCGCGTCGAGGTCGTCACCGACGGCATCGAAGACGCGTCCTTCGCCAGGGCGATTGCGGCGATAATGAGGAGCGCCGTCCTCCCGGGAGCGCCGGAAGAGGCCGGGACCATCAACGTGACCTGGAGCTTCAGCGCGGTCTGAAAGGGAAATCCGGGGCGAGCAGAGCCGGGGCCCGGGCCCCGGCTCTCCGCATCCGCCGCCCTACTTCCTGTACCTTATCAGCCTTGCCGGGTTGCCCGCGACGATCGCGTTGTCCGGCACATCAGAGGTGACCACGGAGCCGGCTCCGACTATGGCTCCCTCACCGATCCTCACCGGGAGGATCGTCGCGTTGGATCCTATGCTGGCCCCGTTCGACACGACCGTGGGCTTCCACGCCGACCGGTCGCTCTGCGGCGGGTAGACGTCGTTGATGAACATCACGCCGTGCCCTATGAAGCAGTCGTCTCCGATCTCCACCATGTCGCACACGAATGCATGGCTCTGGATCCTCGTCCTGTCGCCTATGACTGCTCCCTTCTGGATCTCGACGAAGCAGCCTACCATGCAGTCCCTCCCTATGCGGCATCCGTAGAGGTTCACGAAGTTCCAGATCCTGGTCCCCTCACCGATCTCGCAGTCGATCAGTATCTGGAGGGGATTCGCTTCCTCGGCCCGGGGCCGGGCTGGAGGGTTGTGCTCTGCCGCCCCGTCAGTCCTCCTGGCTCTGGTATCTCGCCGTCCCGAGTTGCTCATCGTAGAAGGCCTCCACTCCTATGTCCTTCATCCGATCGTTGCACCTGCGCCATGATGCGGCCAGGTGCGAGGGAAAGCTGTTACGGGAGCACGGGTACTCCCCGCACTGGAAGCAGAAGGAGACACCCTTCCGCGGAGCGCATGTCCTGGCTGCGCAGAAGGGCAGGGGCATGCCGCCCTGCCTGCAGCCGGTGCAGGTCGCCCCCGAGAGGAAGTCGAGCACGCCGACGAATTGAGGATAGCCCGCGAGTGCAGGCACGTGGGCGGCCGCGGATCCAGCGGCCTTCTCGAATCCTGCTAGCAGGTTCGAGAGCCTGCCCGCCAGGGATGAGATCTCACCGTCCATGCGCATGGCGCACCTTCCGCAATCCAGGCCGCATGGAGCGAGTTCAGCGAAGGCATCCTTGTTCTCCAGGGGAGACCTCCCTTCTCCTATGCACGAAACTATGAGGCTCCGGCCCTCTCCGCCAGCGGTGCGGAACCGTGCCCGGCTCCGGTTGTGGCGCGTGACTCCGCCGTGAGACATTTTCCGTACGAGTCCGGACGGATGCGAAGGGAGTCGGAGCAGGTGGATCCCGCCGACATGGCTGACGAGATCGAGAAGCTCAGGACCGCGATGGCAGCCCTCGAAGCCCAGAGGCAGGTGCTTGGGGATGCCGTTGTGGAGGCGGCTCTTGCGCCTGTGAGAGCGCGCATCTCCCAGCTCGAGGGGGAAGGTGCCTCCGGCGGCTCCAGAAGGCACGTGACGGTCCTTCTGGCGGACCTTGCCGGCTTCACGGCGCTGGGCGAGAGGATGGATCCCGAGGTTCTCGCGGACCTTATGGGCGAGATATGGGATGCTCTGGACTCCGTGATCTCCGGCCACGGCGGAGAGATCGAAAAGCACATGGGGGACGCCGTGCTGTCCGTCTGGGGAAGGTCCGCCGCTTCGGAGAGCGACACCCGGCAGGCAGTCCTGGCCGGTCTCGCCATGCAGGCGAAGCTGGCCGACATGGGCGGGCGCCTCGTCTCGACCCCCGGCTTCCCTTCGGATGCCTCTCTTAAGATGAGGATCGCCGTCCACGTGGGTCCTGTCTTCGTGGGAGGCGCCTCGGAGGGCGACCCCGGGAGGACTTCGACAGGCGACACGGTGAACATCGTGAGCAGGATGGAGAAGCTCGCCCCTCCGGGTGGCGTTCTCGTCTCGGAGGAGGCCTGGAGGCTTGTCAGGGGCCTCTTCGAGGCTGTCGAGCAGGCTCCGGTCAGGCTCAGGGGGAGAACCGGCAGCTTCCGGACCTGGGTAGTCGGCAGAGCGCTCCCCAGGGGTTTCGTCGATCCATCGAGGGGGCTTGCTGGAGCCGAGGTACCCATGGTGGGCCGTACCGAGGAGCTGCAGAGGCTCATGGACCTCTTCACGAACGCGGAGAGCGAAGGATCTGCGGGACTCGTCGTCATCGCCGGAGAGGCCGGAGTGGGGAAGTCGAGGCTCCTCAGGGAGTTCGAGAAGAAGGCCTCCGGGGCTTCGGAGGACTCCGTCTTCCTGCGCGGCAGGGCGGCCCCGGAAACAGCCTCCATGCCGTACGGCGTAGTCCGCGACATGGTTCTGGGCTGGCTGGGCCTCACCGAGTCATGTGCGAACGAAGATGCCCTCGGCCGGATGATGGAGCTTGCGGGAGGCGCTCTCGACTCCAGGCGTGCAGAAGGCATCGTGAGGCTGCTCGGCTTCGGTTCCTCCTCCGACTGCGGTCTCTTCTCGGCCGAAGGGGACCTGCTCTTCTTCTTCGGTGCGGCGTTGAGGAGGAAGAGGGCCGTCATGCTCCTCGAGGATCTGCACTGGGCGGACGATGCGACGATACGGCTAGTGGAGACCTTCGTGAGGGAGAGGCCCGGTGGAGGCTTCCTTGCAGTGTGCACGACCAGGCCCTCGTTCTTCGAGAAGGCACCCAGATGGGGAAGCTCGACGGCAGGTCACGAGCTGATGGCGCTGGACCCTCTTGCCGAGGAGGATGCGCGGACCCTCCTCGAGTCCCTGCTGGCCGAGCCCGGCAGAGTCTCTCCGGAGCTTGCCGGGGCCGTCCTGGGGAGGTCCGACGGCAACCCGCTGTTCATGGAGGAGATCCTCAGGACGTTCCTCGATGCGGGCTCGATAGGGATCACGGATGGAGGATGGGGATTCCTGGGTCCTGACGCAGAGGGCGTTTCCATGTCGATACCTCCCGGCCTGAACGGCCTGCTCCTCTCGAGGCTCGACTCGATCCCTCCGGACGAGCGCGAGATGCTGCAGCACGCTTCGGTGATCGGTGACGAGTTCTGGGACTCCGCTCTCGCGGAGGTCTCGGGAATCCCCCAGGCCGTGGTCGCCGAGACGCTTGGCAGGCTGGAGATGCGCCGCCTCGTTGCGCGCTCTCCCCGGTCGAGCTTCGAGGGGAGCATCGAGTTCGGCTTTCACCACCATCTCATCCGGGAGGCTTCGTACAGCACGGTACTCCTGAAGAAGAGAAGGGACGCCCACCTGAAGATCGCCTCCTGGCTGGAGAGGAGTGCATCCTCCTCTGCGGATGCCTTCCATGCGCTGATAGCCAGGCACCTGGAGAACTCCGGCCTCCCGGACCGGGCCGCGGACAGATACCTGAAGGCCGGAGAGGGGGCCCTGGCAAGGAGCGCTTTCCGGGATGCGCTGGGGAACTTCGACAGGGGACTGGCTGCCGCCGGGAGAAGGCCGGGAGAGACCCGCGTCCTCCTCCTCGCCGGACGCGGGAACGCCCTGGAGAAGCTGTCGAGGTACAGGGAGGCCGAGAAGTCGGCCACGCTGGCCGCCGAGGAGGCCGCGGGCATGGGTTTCCCGACCGGTGAAGCCCGGGCTCTCAACGTCCTGTCCCTGATCTTCAGCCTGACTGGCCGGTACGACGAAGCGGAGAGGGCTTCGATCGATGCCCTGGATCGGGCCAGGGCGTCCGGCGACAAGCCTTCCCTCGCTCGTGCGCTGTCTCGTATGGCGACATTCGCCGGCGCTGAGGGATACGAGCACCAGATAGGCTTCCACGAGCAGGCACTCCAGCTCTACTCCGGGATCGGTGACAGGGCCGGGCAGGGTCTCTGCCACCTCAACATGGGCAACTGCGCCTATGCCGCGGGCCATTTCCGCGACGCGCGGAGGTTCTGGGAGCGCGGGTTGGCAGTGTACAGAGCCCTGGACCACACATGGGGGATGTCGAACAGCCTGGCGAACCTCAGCCTGCTCGAAGAGCGCGAGGGGGAGCTTCACAGAGGCGATCAGGCTTGCGAGGGAGGCCCTCCGGCTCTCGTTCGAGACCGGGGACCACGAGAATGCCGCCATTTGTCTCGGCAACATGGCCCGGGCCATGCGGGGAGACGGAAGGAGGGCGGAGGCTCTCGACTACTCCATCCGGGCCCTGCGCGAATCGTGGAGGATGGGGACCTGGCCGTTCGCGCTCGCGACAATGCTGGAGACGGCCGGGCTTCTGCTCGAGATGGAGCAGCCGGGATGGGCTGCGGAACTGCTGGCTCACGTGGAGTCGTGCGGGAACTCCGGGATGTCGCAGGTCGCAGAGGCGTCCGATCTGCTGGAAACCAGGGTCCGCCTTCTTCTCACGCCCGAGGAGTACGACACGCTCACCCGTGACGGGAGGGCGTCGGAGACGGGTGCCCTGATCGAGAGGCTGGCCCGCCTGACGGGGGGCCCGTCGGATCAGCCGAACCTGTAGTGCTTGCGGACCTTCTCCAGCACGCTCCAGGTGCATGAGAGCCCCCGGGGGAACACGACGAAGTCCCCGGCTCCGAATTCGACCTCGCCGTCCGGCGTGCTGACCCTCACGCGTCCCTCCAGGATGAAGCAGGTTTCCTTGTCGTCGTAGCTCCAGTCGAACTCCGAGGGCTGGCAACTCCATACGGGCCAGCTTGAGACTCCCAGCTCCTCCAGCTCCGCGGGCGTCGGCTTGCGAACGATGATCTTCATGGCTGCCTCCTGGATGAGACCCGGGACTCCGACCTTGACTGGTCGACGGCGGCGACGGCCCTCTCGTGGACCTCCATCTCCTCTTCCGTGGAGGGGATGACGCTGATGCCGTGAGGAACGGGCTTCGTCTCCGGATCGACGCGCACGAATGTCACGAATCCGTCGACGACCAGGCTGTCGGATGCGGGGAGGGTGACCCTCGTGTAGGCTGTCAGGCTCGTCCTGCCGGCGAGAACGATCCTGCTGCACAGGCGGATCGTCTGCCCGGACTCGACCGGCAGCCTGAATCGCATCCCGTGTATGCTGGCGCAGACTATCGACTCCGGCGGGAGAACGCTTGCTGCAGCTATGAATCCGGACTCCACGAGCCACTCCGCTCCACGGCCGGCGAAGAGGGTCTGGTGATGATTCAGGTCTTCGCTCTTCACGAGCCTCAGCGTGGGATACTCGGTGAAACCTGGCATCGGGCTCCGATCCCGGTCAGGCTCCCAGCCTGGCCTCGGTGAAGGCGCTTCCGAGGGCCGAGAACCTCGACCTCACGACTTCCCGGAGATGATCGTCCATGGTGAAGAACAGCACCTGCCAGCCGCTCTCGACGACCGTCGCCAGGACATCCACCGCAGCCTCCCTGTGCGCATGGTCGGCGTGCTGGATCGAGTCGTCGAGCAGGAGGAAGCCCGATTCCAGGCCTGCGAAGCGTCTCAGGAGGCCTATCCTCAGAGCAAGCATGACCTGTTCCGCAGCACCGGTGCTGAGCCTGTCGACGGCGAAGTGTTCGCCCGTGTCGGAGGCGACGCCCAGTCCGGCGTCGGTCATCTCCCATGACAAGTATCTGCCCGTGAGCTCCCTGAGGGGACGGACCATCGAGTCCGTAGTCATCGCCTCCCGCAGGATCTCGTCCTCCTTCTCGCGCAGCTTGGCCACCGCGTCCCGCACTGCGAAGTGCGCCACGAGCGATGCCGAGGCATCTCGAAGGGTTGCCGCAGCGGCTTCCCTCCTCTTCTCGAGGGCGTCGAGCAGCGCCACGGCGTCCTGCGCCATCCCTGGCTCCTCGACGATGCCGGTCTGCCTGCACAGCTCGACCGCTGACGATCGCAGCCCGTCCAGGCCCTTTCTGATCTCCTTCAGCCTGGCTGCTGCGGCGTCGTGCGCATTCCGATCGTATTCGACCGCCGACTTCATCTTAGGCTCCGGGCCCGATGTCCCGCCGAGGGAGGCCAGGCGGCTCTGGAGGCCGGCAAGCTCGTCCTCGGTGTTCTTCCTGCGGATCCTCATCTCCTCCAGCCTGGCCCTCCAGATCTGAGGGTTCGCGTCGGAGGAGGAGTCAAGAGGGGCAAGCGCGGCGGCGATGTCCCTCAGCCTGTCCTTCTCGCGTCCTATCGACTGCTCGACCGACTGCAGCTCCAGGAGCGAGTCGCGGAGCCTTGACTGCAGGTGGATCAGATCGGCCTTCCCTCTCATCTCGGATTGGAACCGCTCGCGCCAGGAGATCCTTATCCCATCCAGCTCGGCCAGGTGGCTGGAGAGAAAGGCATGCCTCCTGTACGCCATTAGAGCTGCGAACGAAGTGACAAGGCCGAAGACGCCGAGGCTCCCCGCGATCGTCCCGAAGCCCATCAACGCTGCGACCGCGGCAGCGGCGACAGGCAGGAGGGCAGCGGCCAGGACTATTCCGGAAGGCTGCCTCACCCTGGCGACCGCATCGTCCCACTGGCTGAGAGCGCTCTCGGCCCAGCTGTCCTGGTCCCTCGAAGGCATCAGTTGGGCGCGCCTGGACTCCAGCTCCGAAAGCTCGATCCGAGCCCCGATGTAGTCGTCTATGTTCCGGGCGTGCCTTGCCATCGTCTCCTGGTCAGGCATGGACTCGATGGCCGCCCTCTTCTCCATGACCTCGCTGAAGAGGTTCCACGCTGCTCCCCTTCGGGCGTGCTCGAAGCCCTCCATCGACTCCTCCAGCGAGGCTGTCTCCGCCTCGATGCTCTTCAGCCGAAGGATTCCCGGATTCGACGAGAGCTTGTCGAGCGCCGCTTCGACAAGCTCCAGCCGGTCCCTGGCCTGGAACCAGTCGAGGGCCAGCCCCTGCCTGGGGGCGTTGAGCACACCGGCAACCCATCCAGAGGACTCCCTGGTCACCTGGGGAGCGAGGGCCGCCTGTACGTTGTCCAGGTACCTCCTGCCGGCGAGGATCTCTGCCAGCAGGCCCCGCTCGACTCCGTATGGCTGGCGGTTCTCGTTCGACACGGAGATGTCCTGTCCGCGATCCGAGATCAGCCCTGGAAGGCTCCCGGGGATCTCCTCGGCGGAAGCTCCCAGGATCTCGGTCAGCGACTGCTTCCTCCTTGTCGAGGGGCCGAGTTCCATCGTACCGCCGGGAGTGCACTCCAGAGAGATGCGACCGTGGATGTCCGTCCATGTCCGGAAGCCCGGGAGCTTCTTCTCCCTCGGGAACAGGATCGAGAGGATGGCATCCACTATGAAGGACTTGCCGCTCTCGTTCGGTCCGTGGACGAGGGCGAAGGAGCCCGGCGCGAAGTCGAAGCTCCGCCGGAGCGGGCCGCCGGGATCTATACGGACATGTCCGATGCGGAGCCTCATTTCACACCATAGACGAGGGCAAGGGCCTTCTCCGCGGCTGCTGAGACATCGGGGGCCGCACTGCCCGCAGGCCAGTCCCCCGACTCGCGCATGGCCTTGAGCCTCCTGAATGTCTCCGCCGCCAGTGCCGCGCGCGACGGATCGTCGGCTACCCGGAGACCCGAGAGGTCTATCGAGTGGTCCTTCCGGCCGAAAGCCTCCGAGAGGGACAGTCTTGCCGCTTCGGCCACCGCCTCCCTCGACTCGGCGAAACCCACGAGTTCCAGTGACACCTGGACCGCGTCCCTGTCCGTCTCCGGGATCCCGTTCCTCGCTGCGAGCCCCGAGAGGGACTCCTTGACCAGCCTGACCTCCCCGGGGCCGGGGACAACCGCGACTCGTTCGGAGAGGAAGAGCAGGCCCGGGTGGAGAAAGGTCCTTTGCGGCCCTCCCGTGGCGAGGTCGAGCTGCAGGTAGCTCCTCATCCCGGTCTCGGACCTGTCGACGGGGCAGGGGGAGCCGGGATAGTGCACGTCGCCGAAGCTGATCGGAGAGTGGATGTGACCCAGTACGGCCATCGGCAGATGGCCCGCGTCCAGGTCACGCCTCGTGAGCGGCATGTAGAAGCCGGATTCGTAGGGATTGGGACGAACTGCCCGGCCGGCCACGAAGTCCCCGTGTCCGATCAGGATCGAACCGGACACGGACTGGGTCGAGAGCTTCGCCATGGCGTCCGAGAAAGTCGGTGCGCTTCCATAGGGGATCATCGCGAGGGCTCTGTCGCCCTCCGAGAGCCTGAGCACCGTCGGCGACTGTATGACCCTCATGTTGCGGAGCGTGAAGTGGTTCTGACGGAGGCCGGGGTCGTGGTTGCCCGGGATGGCCAGCATCCTGATCCCGGCGAACTCCGGTCTTCCGGCGAGAGCCTCGAAGTCGGAGTAGTCGCGCACATCCTGGTCGAACAGGTCGCCCGCTATGACGAGCAGGGCGATCTTGCTCTCGGACATGCTCTTGAGAATCTCCTCGAGCGCCCGGAACCTCATCGGCGTCTCGGAGATGGCCCTGAGGTGGAGATCAGCGGTGACCGCTATGCGCAATCGCTTCCTCCTGTCGGCCCGACTGCGCCAAACTAAGCCAACCGATCCGGTGGCGCAAGGGGATGCGGAGACGGGGGACTCGGGTTCCCGTCAACGGAAGGCCGTGACGGCACTGGCCTTGAAGGAAGCGAAGACTGCCGCCCCGGGCTCCAGGGCCAGTTCCTCGACCGACTCCTGCGTCACGGAGGATGACAGCCGGAAGGGTCCGCAGTCGACTTCGACCAGCCAGCCGATGGCCTGCCTCTCCACGGAGGCGACTACCCCCTTCAGGCAGTTTCGCTGGCTCGACTCGAGTCGTGCGAGTGAGAGGGTCACGGCTTCCGGCGTCACGCTGATGAAGCCTGTCCCCTCACATTCCCGAACGATGTGGATCTCCAGGCTCCCCGCTCTCGCCCTGGTCCCGTCGAAGCTGACGGGGATCACGTTCCTGACTCCGAGGAAGGCGGAGACGAAGCCTCCTGCGCTTCGGGAGAAGACCTCTTCGATGCTCCCCGAGTGCCGTATCCGGCCTCCCAGCATGACCGCCGCCGAGGTCGCCAGGGCAAGGGCGTCCGCCGAGTCGTGCGTGGCCATCAGCACCGTCATCCCACGCTCCCTGTGCAGACTCCTCAGCAGATCCCTGAGCCCCGGCCTGGTCCCCGCGTCCAGCGAACTGAGAGGTTCATCGAGGATCAGTACCTCCGGGGACGAGATCAGGGCCCTGGCCAGCGCGAGCTTCTGTATCTCCCCGCCCGACAGCGTTCTGGCCTCCTGATCGGCAAGATCCCGAAGTCCTACGGAAGCAAGCGTTTCGTCCACTGCAGCGTCCCTGGGCAGTCCCCTCGCCTTGAGGGCGAAGCCTGCGTTGTCCCTGACGGTGCCGGAACCGACCCACGGCCTCTGCATGACCATCGCCATCCGCCTGCGGGCCCGGACCCGCCGCCCTTCCCCGGCATGTGCCAGGTCGACCCCGTCGCACTCCACCCTTCCGGCGTCGGGGCGCATGAGCAGGTCGGCTATCTTCAGCAGGGTCGTCTTTCCGCAGCCGGTCGGCCCTATGACGACGCAGAACTGCCCTTCCTCGAGAGAGAGGGAAGCGCCGGAGAGGACGCTGCGCCCCCCGAGGGACTTGCGCACGTCTTCGAGGGCAAGCCTCACCGCCTCGGCCTGCCCAGTGCGTGAACCGAGAAGCTGACGACCAGGGCCAGGCTGATCAGTATCAGGCCCAGGGCTATGGACTCGGCTGTCTCGCCCATGCCCACACCGAGGGAGATGGCAGTGGTGAGCGTCCTGGTCCTGCCGGCGATGTTCCCGCCGACCATCATTGCCGCACCCACTTCCGAGATGGCTCTCCCGAAACCGACCAGCAGTGCAGAGAGCATCGCGAGCCTTGCCTCGGAGGCCACGACCACGGCCGCCTGGAGGCGGCTCGCTCCCAGGGCCCTCACGGTGTCCGACGCCTCCAGGGGCACCGAGCGAAGCGAGTCGATCACCAGACCGAGCATCAGGGGAGCTATGAGCACGACGTCTGCGAGGACGATCCCCTGAGGGGTGAACAGGAGGCCGAGCGAGCCCATCGGGCCGGCCCTGGAGATGAAGAGGAACACGATCAGTCCCACGAATACCGTGGGCACGCTGTAGAATGCCTGTATGACGGAGATCAGAGCGCCCTTCCCCGGAAAGCTGGAGAAGTGCACGAGGCCCCCGAGGGGAACGAACAACAGACACGAGATCGTGGTCGCGCTGGCGGAGATCGCCAGGGTCCTCAGGGTGATCTCGATGACCACCGGATTCCCGGAGACGATGAGTCTGAGGGCGATGACGAAGGCCTCCGCCAGCTTGTCCACGGTCCGTCCTAGAGGTCCTGCCCGGCCGCCGGGGTGAAGAGCTGCCTGCCGTACTCCGCGACTCCGTACTCGCCTATGAGCCGCTGGATCTCCGGAGAGGTCAGGAAGTCCACCATGTTGTGAGCCATGACGGAGTCCCTCGCCGTGGTGATGGGGATGACCGCATAGACGTTTCTCATCGCATCGCCCTGGTCGACCAGTGCCTCGAGGTCGAGGTCGCCTCTGTAGGCGAGGAACGTGCCGATGTCGCTGAGGGTGTAGCCTCGCATCTCATTGGCCATGTTGAGAGTCGGGCCCATGCCCTGCCCCGACTCCACGTACCAGTCGCCTGCCGTGCGAACCGAGTCGTAGTCGAAGCCCGCGGCAGCCCAGAGCCTCTTCTCCTGGGCGTGCGTCCCCGATTCGTCGCCCCTGGAGATGAACGGGATGGTGCCGTTCGCATGGATGGCCGCCAACGCCGACTCGGGAGCCATGCCGCGTATGCCTGCTGGATCGTCCGGCGGGCCCACGATCACGAAGTAGTTGTAGGCGAAGGGAGTTCGTGAGACGCCATGGCCGTCGGCAATGAACTGCTCCTCGCGCGGGCGGTCGTGAACGACTATGACGTCCACGTCCCCGCGAGTGCCCCATTCGAGCGCCTTGCCGGTGCCGGCATAGAGGATGTCCAGCTCGACGCCGTACTTGTCCTCGAACATCGGCTCGAGGTATGCCCAGAGCCCCGTATCGTACAGGCTGGTCGTGGTCGCCACGAGAAGCCTCTTCACGGGCTCCCGGGTGGGGAAGGTCTCGAGGGCCGTCGTGTCCGTGGCTACCGCAGTGGTATCCGGCTGCACCGGCGGCTGGGGCTGTGGACCGCAGCCGGGGACGAGCAGAACCAGCAGCAGTGCCGACAGGGCGATCAGGATCGAGCGCTTCATCCGAGCCTCCACTTCCTCTCGAGATGCGAACAGCACCCTGGGGGCGCAGACGAAAACACACAGGCACCGCTGAATGCAGCGATCCCGGTCGCTTCCTCTGCGGCCTCCCTTTCCGAACACGGGAGGCGCCGCCGTTTCCAGCGACACCCTACCGCCTGCAGGCCCTGGCTGGCGCTTTAGGCTGTGCAGGTCGGGAAGCTGCATCGGCTGGCGGTACGATTGCCCGGACGCAGTGCGTGCGCAAGAGGGCGGGCCAATGGCCCCGGGAACGACGCACCAGCCATATTCCCGACAACGAGATGGAGTGAATGTTGAACTCTCGGATCCGCAACTTCTGCATCATCGCGCACATCGACCACGGGAAGTCGACCCTGGCCGACAGGCTGCTCCAGCAGACCCATACCGTGACCGACAGGGAGTTCCATGACCAGATGCTGGACACGATGGACATCGAGCAGGAGCGCGGCATCACGATAAAGAGCACGGCTGTGACAATGCTCTACACAGCCTCCGACGGGCTGGAGTACACGCTCAACCTGATCGACACTCCCGGCCATGTGGACTTCTCCTACGAAGTGTCCAGGGCGCTCGCGTCCTGCGAGGCGGCTCTCCTGGTGATAGACGCCGCACAGGGGGTCGAGGCGCAGACTCTGGCGAATCTCTACAAGGCAATGGAGCATGACCTCACCATCATCCCCGTCATCAACAAGATAGATCTGCCTTCCGCCTGCATCCCCGAGGTCAGGGAGGAGCTCGATCACGAGCTCGGGCTGGACCCGGACGATGCCCTGCTGGTCTCCGCGAAGACGGGCCAGGGCATCCCCGATCTGCTCGAGGCGATTGTCGGGAGAGTTCCCGCTCCTTCGGGCGACCCCGAAGCCCCGCTGAGGGCGAGGGTCTTCGACAGCTTCTTCGATCCCTACCGGGGGGTCGTCGTACACCTGAGGGTAGTCGAGGGATCCCTCCAGGCCGGTTCGACGATCAGGCTGATGGCTCCGGGAGCGGACTACCGCGCCGAGGAGATTGGTCACATGAGGATCAGGCGCGAGCCTTGCCACCTGCTGGGGACGGGGGAGGTCGGGTACCTGATCGCAGGGATCAAGTCGGTCAGCGATGTCCGGTCCGGCGACACCGTCACGGATGCCTCTTGCCCGGCGTCGGAGCCCCTGTCCGGCTACGAGGACGCCAAGCCGGTCGTCTTTTCTTCGGTCTTCCCCGTCTCGACGGAGGATTACCCGGATCTGGCCACGGCCATCGAGAAGCTGAAGCTGAACGATGCCTCCCTGGTATTCGAGAAGGTGAACTCGGCCGGTCTCGGGTTCGGGTTCCGCTGCGGGTTCCTGGGCCTTCTCCATCTGGAGGTGATCCAGGAGAGGCTCGAGAGGGAGTTCGATCTCTCGCTGGTCCTGACCGCCCCCACGGTCCTCTACCATGTCACGCTCACCAGCGGTGCCGAGATCGAGCTGGACAACCCGGTCCACTACCCCGACCCCTCTGCGATAGCCCGGTCCGAGGAGCCATACATCAAGGCATCCATCATCATGCCCGACAGATACATAGGTCCTGTTACCATGCTGCTGAAGGACCGCAGGTCGGACAACTACAAGTGCCTCTACGTCGGGAAGCAGCGCGTGGAGATCACCGCGGAACTGCCCCTGTCGGAAGTGGTCTACGACTTCTACGACAGGCTGAAGTCCGTCACCCAGGGCTACGGATCCTTCGACTACGAGGCGGCGGGATACAGGCCCTGCGACCTGGTGAGGCTGGACATCCTCGTCAATCACGAGCGGGTGGAGGCGCTTTCCATCCTCGTGCAGAGGGACAGGGCAAGGGATTGGGCTGTAAGGGCATGTGAGAACCTCGCCAAGGAGATTCCGCGCCAGCAGTTCAAGGTGCCGGTCCAGGGGGCCATAGGCGGTACGATCATCGCCCGCGAGACGATCCAGGCATACCGCAAGGATGTGACGGCGAAGTGCTACGGAGGGGACATAACGCGAAAGCGCAAGCTCCTCGAGAAGCAGAAGGAAGGCAAGAAGAAGATGAAGATGGCGGGGTCGGTGGCGATTCCCCAGAAGGCCTTCCTGGCGGTCCTCAGGAGGGAGGACTAGGAGCGACACTTGACCCCGATGTGCTGCGCCGTTTCAATATCGCTGTTCCCGTGCCCTGCGCGATGCGCGGGCTGCGGACCTCCGTCGGGGGGGTGATGCGCACATGGCGAAGACTATGGATCGCGAGTCGTCCAAGAAGGACATGAAGAAGCCCGCCAAGTCCCTGAAGGAGAAGCGGGCAGAGAAGAAGGCCAAGAAAGAGGCCAGGAAGAGCGCAGTCTGACTGTGTTTCGGCCCGCGGCTCGATCTCCGTCTGCCCGGGAGGAGGGGGCCAGTGAAGATTGAGGGCGGCGGCTGGACCGTCCCGGACGGTTCCTACGGCAGCCCTCCGGAGGGCGCCCCGCCTTCGGTGGATGTCAGGGTGGAGGAGACCGCGCTGGGGACCTGGCGGAGGTACGACTACCCTTCCGGAGCCCGTTTCGCTGAGTTCCGCTCGAACGCCGAGGTCCTGGGCTATCCTCTCCTGCACTACACATCCGGCATCGACCCTGCGACGCGTAGGAGAGTCGTGGCGAGGGGAGTCGTCGCGGTGGGCAGGAAGGCGATCGGCTTCCTTGCACTGGGCCAGGTGGCCATGGGCGTCATCGCAGTCGGCCAGGGTGCAGCCGGTGTGGCTGTCCTGGGACAGGCCGCGGGAGGAGTCTGGTCCATCGGCCAGTTGTCTCTGGGCTGTCTCTTCGCAGCAGGCCAGGTTGCCATAGGCTCCACAGCCATCGGCCAGCTGGCCCTCGGACGGATGGCCATGGGGCAGATCGCAGTTGGCGCCCACTCCTGGATGCCGGGCCATGCAGATCCGGTGGCCGTCGCCTTTTTCAAGACGATGCTGAATTCGCTCCTGCACTTGTTCGGGGGATGAGATGAAGACGACTCCCTGGCTCGATCTCAACATGGACCGTGTGAGAAGGAACATCCAGAGGATGGCCGACAGGGCCAGGAAGGCAGGCGTGTCCTTCCGGCCTCACTTCAAGACTCACTGCTCCTCGGCGGTGGGCAAGGAGTTCAAGCTGTATGGGGTGCGGGACATAGCAGTCTCGTCGCCCGCGATGGGATGGTACTTCGCGCGCTCAGGCTGGACAGACATCACCGTCGCCTTCGTTGCCCACCCGTCCGAGATCCCCGAGTTGTCGGAGCTTGCTGGCAGTTGCAGGCTTGGCGTGCTGGTCGACTCCCCCGAGGCCCTGAAGGGGGTCGACTCCGCCCTTCCCACAGGCAGCCGGCTCTGGGTAGAGGTGGACTGCGGACACGGGCGAACAGGAGTGAAGTGGGACGACACCCTGGCCATAGTCGAGCTGGCGAAGGCAGTGGCGGGGAGAAGGAGGCTCGAGTTCGCCGGACTCCTGACCCATGCCGGGCAAAGCTACTCCGCAAGAGGATCCGAGGAGGTCCTGCGGGTCTCCGAGGAGTCGCTGAGGAGGATGACCGAGGTGGCTAGCATCTTCGACGCTCAGGGCCTCGAGTCGCCAAGGATCTCGGTCGGTGACACCCCCACCTGCTCCGTGGCTGACAGATTTCCGGGGGCAGGCGAGATCCGCCCCGGCAACTTCGTCTTCTACGATCTCATGCAGATGGCGATCGGGAGTTGCGATGGAGGGTTGCTGGCGGTGAGGGTGGTGTGCCCGGTCGCCTCGATATATCCGGGGAGACTTGTTCTCCATTGCGGGGCAGTCAACCTGTCCAAGGAGAGCCTCGAGTGGGGAGGCCGGACTGTCTACGGGGCGGTCGCCGGCCTGGAGAGGTGGCCGGAAGGCCCTCACCTCCCGGGTGCACCTGTCACTGCGCTGTCCCAGGAGCACGCAGCAGTCGAGGATCCGGAGGGGATCCTGAAGGGGGTGAAGCCGGGCGACTTCGTGGCCGTCTTTCCGGTTCATGCTTGCCTGACCTGCTGGCAGTTCAACGAGTACCGCTCGGGGGCGTTGCGACTTGAAAAGATGCACTGATCTACTGACTGCCGGCCTCGTGGCGCTATGCGCCTGCGGTTCCGCTCCCACCGGTCCGGGGCAGGAAGGGGAGGAGCCTCAGCCCCCGTCGAGGCTCCTGTTCATAGGCAACAGCTATACGGCCGACAACGGGGGGCTGGAGACCGTCGTTGCAGGGCTTGCCCTTTCCGCTCACCCGGAGACGCCCCTGCACGCGGAGGAGATAACCTTCGGGGGCTATACGCTCGAGGATCACTGGGACACTCCTTCGACACTCGACTCCATAAACGATGGGAACTGGGATGTCGTCGTCCTCCAGGAGCAGAGCACGAGGCCCATGGACGACCCCGATCTGATGATGCTCTACGCCTCGCTTCTCGACAGCGTGATCACCGGAGCCGGGGCTTCGACCTGCCTCTTCATGACCTGGGCTCGTGAGTATGATCCGGGAATGATCGACAGCCTTGCCTGGGCCTATGGCTGGGTCGGTGAGTCGCTGGGAGCAACGGTAGCTCCAGTCGGCCTCGCTTGGCAGAGTTGTCTCACGGGCCATCCCGAGATCGACCTCTACCAGGACGACGGCAGTCATCCGACGCCTGCAGGCACCTATCTGACTGCCTGTGTGTTCTATGCGGTCCTATGGGGCGAGAGCCCAGTGGGGACTGGCTTCGTCAGCGATTCGACGATCACCGACGAAGAGAGGCTGGCGATGCAGGAGGTGGCCTGGGAGACGGTGCAGGCCTACGGCACGCCCCCCTGACGCCTGGCGTCCCATCGGGAGTCTGATGGGTATCCCTGGAGATCGGGGGCTCTTTCAGGCGGGTTTCCTGACGAGAGAGGCGAACTCGGTGAAGACCGGAAGAGGTATGGAATGATGGAGCCGCTTGCTCAGCCGGCCGGGCTCTACATCCACGTTCCATTCTGCCTCAGGAAGTGCGAGTACTGCGCCTTCTACTCGGTCACCGGTGCCGACTCGGCATCCGCGATGCGGTTCGCAGGGGCCCTCATGACGGAGATCCGCCTTGCCCTGCCGCCGGGGACGAGAGTGGCCACCTTCTATGCCGGCGGCGGCACACCGGTGCTGATGGAACCCACCTTCTGGCGGGACCTGCTGGCGATCGTCAGGAAGCTCGCGGACTTGTCCGCCGAGGCCGAGATGACCATAGAGGCCAATCCAGCGGCGCTCTCGGGTGGCGACATGCAGGAGTTGAGAGCTATCGGATTCAACCGCATAAGCATAGGAGTGCAGTCATTCTCCGATCGGCTTCTGCAGTTCCTCGGCCGCGTCCACGGGTCTGCTCAGGCGGAGCAGACCTTGCTCGACGCCCGTCGCGCGGGCTTCGAGGAAGTCGGCATCGACCTCATGTACGGCATCCCGGGGCAGAGCCCCGACATGTGGCTCTCGGACCTTCGGAGCGCTTCCGACATGGGTGCCCAGCACATTTCCTGCTACGCCCTGACAGCCGAAGACGGTACTCCTTATGCAAGGGCGATCCGGAGAGGGGAGTCCCCGGCTCCGGACGAGCAGCTTGCAGCGGATCTCTTCTTCATGACGGACGAGTTCCTGACCGGTGCCGGATATGAGCACTACGAGGTCTCGAACTTCGCGCTCGGCAGGCGCTGGCGGAGCCGTCACAACATGGCCTACTGGACCGGACACCCCTACATGGGCTTCGGGCCGTCGGCGCACAGCTTCGACGGGAACCGGGGAAGGCGGTGGAACGTCCCGAACCTCCACAAGTACATCGCCAGGCTCGAGAGCGGAGGGCTTCCCGTTGCGGGGAGCGAGGAACTTACTGACAGGCAGCTTGCACTCGAGAGGATAATGCTCGGCCTGCGGGTTTCCGATGGCTTCGACCTCGGGACCGTCCTGAGCGCCGATGGACTCCCGGAGGGCGCCGCATCCCTCCTCTCGACCTGGAAGGAAGAGGGGCTGGCACTGGTCGACGGCCGGAAGGTAAGACCGACGCCCAGGGGCATGCTCGTCGCCGACGGCCTGGCCGTCTCGCTTTCCTCACAGATACCGGGACTCTAGCCGAGGCAGACTCGGCGGCCAGGCAATTGCGGGCCTGAGTCCGCATGCGAGGTTCGTTCGCGTAGACCATCCCGGAGCCCGGGTGCGTGGGGACCTCCTTCCCAGGCTCTGATCAACATCAAGACTCCGTTTGGCTCTGTCTGACTGCTGTCGTATCCATGCCTTGCTCGATCCCAGGCGGCGCAGGAATGGTGAACCATTGCGTCAAGGCTGCTTTCGCGCATTCTCTTCCAACCGCTCTGATGTTCCTGTCCGGCGTGGCATGGTCCGCTGCTGTCAAGCCCATGCAGAGCTCGACTCCCTCCTCCAGCGACCTCATCGACTCCAAGTGGTGGATCACCGACGGAGGGGTGCTCACAGTGCTCCCGGTGGGCAACATCCTCTACCTGGGCGGGGGATTCACCAGAATCGGGCCGTGCATTCCCTTCGGCGTACCCATCGATGCTCTGAATGGAACCCCTGATACGCCATTCGCAGAGCCGAACGGCGGGGTCAGTGTCTCGGTTCCGGATGGCAGTGGGGGTTGGTACATCGGCGGTGGGTTCAGCCTGGTCGGGGACACTCCCCGCGATCATCTGGCTCAGATCGACTCCTCAGGCGAGGTTACCGGCTGGAATCCGGGTTGTGATGGAGGCATCGCGGAGCTGGTGATCTCCGGCGGGACGATGTGCGTCGGGGGGAGCTTCAGCGTCATAGGCGGGCAGGCACGCAGCAACATCGCTGCTCTTGATCCTGCAACCGGCCAGGCGACGAGCTGGAATCCGGGAGCAGACGATGACGTTCGAGCCATCGCAACGAACAGGCTCTATCTGCACACCCCGGCCAACGGAGCGATAGACGGGGACACCTGGGACCGGTTCAGCCTGGCCTGCCATACCGGGGGCGACTGCGCCGTCATCCTGGGCTGGACCGACTCTCGGCACGGAACCGGCTCGGTGCAGATCGGGACAGCCGACGAGGGCTGGACCATCCTGGAGCCCTATGATCTGCAAGGCTCGTGGTCGGGCAAGGACATCAGTAGGTTATGGTTGCGGTTCCAGCCGGCCGGGATGGGCGCGTTGCCCG
>Ga0172362_10000185_pt1 | contig 46682 bp, 31 predicted proteins | sample LakKivs1_kivu2a2_FD_114534 | JGI IMG/M metagenome (GOLD analysis project Ga0172362, IMG submission 114534) | Sediment microbial communities from Lake Kivu, Rwanda - Sediment s1_kivu2a2 | ecosystem: Environmental > Aquatic > Freshwater > Lake > Sediment | place: Rwanda: Western Province, Lake... | reverse complement strand
TGTAACAAGCGGAAAGCCAGCAGCCCCCAGAAGCTCGACCTAAGAGGAGGAGATTGACCCATGAAACGCAACTGGCTTTACGCTGTATTAGCTGTGGCGCTCAGTGCCACAGTCATCCTGGCTGCCTGCGGGCCTCAACCCACCACTCCGCCACCCCAACCCGAGGCCCCTCTCGCGACAGAAGCTCCCCCGCCACCCGCTACCGAAGCGCCGCCCGCCGAGCCCAAGATCCTCAGGATCATCTTCACGCAGGAGGCTGACTCGCTCAACCCACTCTACAGCAGCATGTGGTTCTCGGCCATCCTCCAGCAGTTCTACCTGTGCTGGGCCTGGGAATACGACGATCAGAACGTGGCCTTCCCGCGCCTGGTGACCGAGATGCCCACCACCGAGAACGGCGGCGTCTCAGAGGACGGGCGCGTCATCACCATGCACCTGCGCGACGACATCGTCTGGTCCGACGGCACGCCCATCACTGCGGCGGACTTTGTCTTCACCTACGACATGACCGTGGACACGGCCAACGCCGTGGATAGCATGTACCCCTACGACCTGATGGAGAGCGTCGTCGCGCCCGACGAGCGCACCGTCGTGATTACCTTCGGCGAGGCCTTCACTCCCTGGGAGGGCATCCTCTGGCACGGCATCCTGCCCAAGCACGTCCTGGAGCCGGTCTACCAGGCCGAAGGCTCTATCGCCGAGGCCGAGTGGAACCGTGCGCCGGCCGTCGGCTGCGGCCCGTACGACTTTGCCGAGTGGGAGTCCGGCAGCTTTATCCGCTTCGTCAAGAACGAGAACTACTGGCTCGGCCAGCCCAAGATTGACGAGATCTTTGTCCAGTTCGTGCCAGACGACGCCTCGCAGACCGCCGCGCTGGTGGCAGGCGATGCCGACCTGGGTACCTTCCCGCCGTTGTCCGACGTCCCCACTCTCCAGGATGCTGGCAACACGATCGTGGTCCAGCCGTCGGGCTACAACGAGGGCTGGTTCTTCAACTTCCGCGACATGGCCCACCCCGCCGTTCGCGACGTCCGCGTCCGTCAGGCCATCGCCATGGCGCTCGACCGCCAGGCCATCATTGACGACCTGCTGCTGGGATTGACCGTCGTCGCTGAGACCTACTGGGATGGCATTCCGGAATACGTCCCCGGCGACATTGAGCCCTGGCCGTATGACCCGCAGCAGGCCATGCAACTGCTCGGGGAGGCCGGCTGGAGCGATACCGACGGCGACGGCATCCGCGAGGATGCAGATGGCAACAAGCTCGCGCTCGTGCACAGCACCACCATCCGCGAGATCCGCCAGGACATCCAGGCTGTCGCACAGCAGCAGCTCAAAGAGGTCGGCATTGACCTGCAGATCCAGAGCTTTGACTCCGACATCCTCTTCGGCGCCTACACCGACGCCGGCCCGTGTGCCGTGGGCGATGCGGACATCATGGAGTGGTCGGACCTGCCCACGGCCTTCCCCGATCCCGACACCGACTACTGGCTATGCGACCAGATTCCCAACGAGGAGAACCCCTGGGGCTACAACTACTTTGGCTGCGACGAGGAGCTCGACGGGCTCTTCCGCCAGCAACTGACGACCATAGACGCCGACGCGCGTGCTCAGGTCGTCCAGGAGATCACCCGCATCATCCACGACCAGGTCTACTGGCTGGGGCTGTACTCCGACCCTGACTACTGGATCGTCGGATCTCGCCTGACCAACGTCAAGTTCTCTGGCGTCACGCCGTTCTACACCATCCTGGAGTGGGACATCACCCAATAGCCCTGTACCTGTGACGCCTGGCCGGGACGGGTTCGTCCCGTCCCGGCTCTCATTCTATCTCAAGAGAGGCACGATGACCCGCTATATCATCCGGCGACTTTTGCAGGCTGTCCCGCTGATCTTTGTCATCAGCCTGATTCTGTTCGCGCTGATGCGCAACATTGGCGATCCCCTCGCCACGATGGGGGGGCGCCACCTCTCGCGTCCCGAGGACCGCGCGCGCCTGTCGCGCCTGCTGGGGTTCGACCAGCCCCTCTACATCCAGTACCTGTATTGGCTGATCGGCAACGACTGGACCAGGGTAGACGTGGACGGCGACGGCATTCCTGAGACGCAGGGCGACCGACGCGGCGTGCTACGCGGCGAATTCGGCACGTCGCTCGTCGCCCGGGGCAGGTCAGTGCTGGAAATCATCGGGGAGCGGCTGCCCAATACGCTGATGTTGATGATTCCGGCAGAGACGGTCGTGATCCTATTTTCGCTCGCCCTCGGGATCTATTCGGCCTTACGCCAGTACTCAGTGATGGATCACGTGGTCACGGCCATCTCCTTCGTGGGCTATTCCATGCCGATCTTCTTCATCGCTCTCGTCTCCATGTACATTTTCGCCGTCAACTTCAAACGGTGGGGGCTACCGTACCTGCCCACCGTCGGCATGTTCGATCCCCAGGTCGGCAAGACGCCGGCTCAAATCATGCTCCACATGGTGCTGCCGATCTTTAGCATGAGCTTCATCAGTATGGCTGGCTACAGCCGCTACGTCCGTTCCCAGATGCTGGAAGTCATCAGTGAGGACTATATCCGCACGGCCCGCGCCAAGGGCCTGCCCCGGCGGATGGTGATCTTTGGCCACGCCCTGAAGAACGCCGCGCTGCCGCTGGTGACCATCGTCGGGCTGGACGTCCCGCTGTTGCTGGCAGGCGCAGTCGTCACTGAAAAGATCTTTGCCTGGCCCGGCATGGGCCGCTTGTTCCTCGACCACGTCTCCCGTGCCGACACGCCGGTCGTCATGGGTATCCTGATGTTGATATCCGTGGCGGTCATCGTGTCTCAGCTCATCACCGACATCGTGTACGCCTGGTTGGACCCACGTATTCGCTATACGTAGTGAATTGAAGGGAAAGCGTCTTATGGAGACTGCAATCGAAAGGCCTATGGCAGGCATAGAAGAAGTGGAGGCGCCGCCACTTACCCCGCGGGAACTGATCTGGCGGCGCTTCCGCCGCCACAAGATGGCATTGGCCGGTGTCGTCATGCTCTTCTTGCTGGTTCTGTACGCGGTCGGCGGGACTGCGTTGTTTACCGAATCTTACGCCAACTATACCGAAACCGGGATAAGGCTGTTGCCGCCCTCCCGCGTGCATCCCTTCGGCACCGATACGGTTGGACGCGACATCCTGGCGCGCACGGTCTACGGGGGGCAGATCTCGTTGTTGATCGGCCTGTTTGCTGTCGTGGTCGAGGTCGTCATCGGTGTACTCATTGGTGCAATCGCAGGCTATTACGGAGGCTGGATAGATAGCCTCTTGATGCGCTTCACCGAGGCGATGTTCAACATCCCACAACTGTTCCTGCTCCTGGTGATGGCCAAGTTTTTTGGCAACAAAATAGCTACTATAAACCTGCTCGGGCGGTCTTTTAGTGGCAGCGTGATCGTCATCATCCTCATCATCGGGCTGACCAGTTGGATGTACCTGGCCCGCATCGTGCGCGCCGATTTCCTCTCGCTCAAAGAGCGCGAGTTCGTCCTGGCCGCCCGTACCATCGGAACGCGCAACATGGCGATCATCTTCCAGCACATTCTGCCCAACAGTATGGCGCCCATCATCGTCTCGGCCACCTTGAGCATGGCGAACGCCATTCTCTCCGAGGCCTACATCAGCTTCCTGGGCCTGGGGGTCCAGCCGCCGACCGCCACCTGGGGCAACATGCTCGACGGGGCGTACAACTACATTGACTCCGCGCCCTGGCTATGGATCTTCCCAGGTATACTGATCGTCCTGACCGTGCTGTCCATCAACTTTGTCGGCGATGGGCTGCGCGACGCGCTTGACCCCCGGACGCTTGCGGAGTAGGAGAGCACTATGGTTTCACTGCTGGAAGTTCGAGACCTCACCACCCGGTTCTATACGCTGGATGGCATCGTCCACGCCGTCAACGGCATTTCCTACACGCTGGAGGAGGGAGAGACGCTCGGCATTGTCGGGGAGAGCGGATGTGGCAAGAGCGTCAGCGTGCTATCTGTGATGCGCCTGATCCCCGAGCCCCCCGGCAAGATCGTGGCCGGCCAGGTCCTCTACCGCGGACAGGATCTGCTGCAATTGGACGAGTTGCAGATAGAGCACACCCGTGGCAAGGAGATCGCCATGGTCTTTCAGGACCCGATGACCTCCCTCAACCCGGTGCTGACGATTGGCCGCCAGATCAGCGAAGTGTTGGTCGTGCACCTGGGGATGAGCCACGAGGAGTCCCACCAGCGGGCGATTGAGATGTTGAAGACGGTAGGCATTCCCCAGGCAGCCGAGCGATACGCCGACTATCCACACCAGTTCTCTGGCGGGATGCGTCAGCGCGCCATGATCGCGATGGCGCTGGCGTGTAACCCCAGTGTGCTCATCGCTGACGAGCCTACCACGGCGCTGGACGTGACCATCCAGGCGCAGATCATTGACCTGGTCAAGGGATTGCGCGACCGGTTGGGGATGGCGGTGATCTGGATCACCCACGACCTGGGGATCATCGCGGGGCTGGCGGAGAAAGTGATCGTGATGTACGCAGGCTTCATCGTCGAACGGGGAAATGTGGATGACATCTACGGTGCCCCCCGCCATCCCTACACACTGGCGCTTCTAAAGTCCCTGCCACGGGTAGACCGCAGCAGCCACCAGAGGCTGGCCACCATCCCTGGCCTACCCCCGGATCTGCTGGGACTTCCACCGGGCTGTCCCTTCACCCCGCGTTGTGCCTACGTGGTAGAGCAGTGCTACCAGGAGAATCCCAGGCTGGCGCCCATCGGGCTAGAGCACGAGGTTGCGTGCTGGATAAACGTGACGACGGGGAGGGAACGATGAACGGCGACCAGGTATTGGTGCGAGTGGAGGACCTCAAGAAGTATTTCCCCATCACCCGCGGCATCCTCATTCAGCGGCAGGTAGGTGCGGTCAGGGCGGTGGATGGGGTGACCTTCGAGGTCTATCAGGGGGAGACGCTGGGGTTGGTGGGCGAGAGCGGTTGTGGGAAGACGACGACGGGCCGCACGCTCCTTCAACTGTACCGGCCCACGGCAGGCCGGGTGGTCTTCGATGGGAGCGAGCTGACCGCCATGAAGGCGGAGGAACTGCGGCGCATGCGGCGGCGCATGCAGATGATCTTCCAGGACCCCTACGCTTCTCTCAACCCGCGCATGACCATCGCCCGCATCATCGGCGAGTCCCTGCGCACCCACAAGCTGGCCTCGGGCAAGCAGCAGGTCGAGCGGGTTCAGGAGCTCTTACACCTGGTGCGCCTCAATCCTCAGTATATCAACCGCTATCCCCACGAGTTCTCCGGCGGGCAGCGGCAGCGCATCGGCGTCGCCCGCGCGCTGGCGTCCAATCCGGAATTCATCGTCTGCGATGAGCCCATCTCCGCGCTCGACGTCTCCATCCAGGCCCAGGTGGTCAATCTGCTGGAGGACCTGCAGGATCAACTGGGACTGACTTATCTGTTCATCGCGCACGACCTGAGCATGGTCCGCCACATCTGTGACCGGGTAGCCGTGATGTACCTGGGTAAGATCGTGGAAATGGCCGAGAAGAATGAGCTCTACGATCATCCGATCCATCCTTACACGCAGGCGCTTCTCTCGGCCGTCCCGGTGCCGGACCCGCCTGTCGAGCGCAAGCGCAGGCGCATCATCCTGGAGGGGGACGTCCCCAGTCCAGCCGACCCACCCCCTGGATGCCACTTTAGCACCCGCTGTCCCGTTGCCAGGGAGGCTTGCTTTCACGAGGAGCCAGTGTGGCAAGATACGGGCGGGGGACACTTTGTCGCCTGCTGCACAAGCTGAGTACGGTTGCACCTGACCGCCCTACAGGGAAACCAATGCACTACACACTGAAGTAGGAGCGTACCTTTGCCCACCATCACCATCGGCACTGCTACTGCAAAACCAGGCACCATCCAATATGGCCGGTGGGAGATACTGAGCCATCCCACCGGGCACATTGAGTTCCTGCCAGTCATCATCGCCCAGGGCCAGCGCGCTGGCCCCTGCCTGTGGCTGACGGCTGGCATCCACGGCCCCGAACAGGCCGGCCCGGCCGTGATCTACAGGCTTATGACCCAGGACCTGGTGGACCGGCTGAGCGGAACGGTGGTCGCCATCCCGGCCCTGAACCCGGCGGGGCTGCGCACGATGAAGCACGAACCGTACCACGCCCAGACAGACCCCAACCGGCTGTGGCCCGACGGCAAACCCGAGAAACCCCAGGACCCGGACAAAGACCCACCTTCCTCGCTGGAGCGAGCTTACGGGCGGCTATTCGAAGAGATGGTCGCCAGTGCGAACTATGTGATTGACTACCACAACGCCTGGACTGGTTCTATCTCATTTGCCTTCCGCGACCGGGTGATGTATCGCACGGATCAGGACGGGGAGCAGCGTAAGGCTAAAGCCGAGGCGCTGTCTGCGACACAAGAGGAGATGCTGCGCGCCTATGGCCACACGATCATCACCGAGTTCCCGGCCGAGAAGTACATCGAGGAGAAGTTGCACCGCTCCACGACAGCCGCCACACTGCTGGTGGGCAGGATGCCGTCCTTCACCGTGGAACTGGGCACGGGGCACATGCCGGACCCGGCCATCGTGGCGGCCTCGGATGCTGGCACGCGCAACGTGATGCGTTGGGCGGGCATGCTGGATGGCGACCCGGAACCGATCGAAGGCATCAAAGTGGTTGAGCCCGGCTTCCGCGTGCGGCGGCGTAACACCCCGCGCGTGCACGAGGCGTGCGTGGTGCTGCACCTGGTCGAGGCAGGCGAGCTGGTGAAGGTTGGTGACCCGGTGGCCGAAGTGTGCGACGTGTGGGGCCGGCCGCTCGGCGACGGCGTGTTGCACTCCGAGCACGAGGGGTTCGTCATCGGCCGCTCGCACGGCATCTACTACTACCCCGGCGACGCGGTGCTGGGGATGGCCATCCGCGACGACGCGCCGCTGGTGGCGCCGTATCCGGAGAGCTATTTTAGAGATTAGGTGCCTGGCCTGCCAAAGCGCGCGCCAGGAAGGCGATACAGCGTCTCTTGGCGTCTACCACGTTTTCGATCTTCAGGAACGAGTGGCCCTCGTCGGGATAGAGGACAAAGTCACACGGCTTCCCCAGCGCCACCAGCCTATCGCGCGCCTGGATGGATTCGCTGGCCGGACAGCGCGGATCGTGCGCACCGCAGATCAGTTGCACGGACGCGGTGACGCGGTCGAGGAAGAAGTACGGAGAGCGCTCGTAGAACAGGTCGTGGTCCTTCTCGGGATCGCCCAAGTTCTCCAGGTCCCAGTGCCTCAGGTCTTGTCGATCGCTGGCCCATCCAGTGAACCAGTTGAGGAAGGGCACGACCGCCGAACCGGCCGCCCAGCGCTCGGGGTAACCGGTCAGGCCGGTCATCGCCAGGTAGCCCCCGTAGCTCCGGCCGGTGACGGCGATGCGGGCGGGGTCGGCCAGCCTTTGGCGAACCAGGTAGTCGGCCCCGGCAACGACGTCCAGCGTGTCGCCGCCGCCCATATCGAAGCGATTGGCCAGTTGCCATTCCCGGCCGTAGCCGGTGGAACCCCGGTAATTGGGGGCCAACACGACCCATCCCCGGCTGACCATGTGCTGCACCAGCGGGTCCCAGGTGAACTGGATCAACCAGTTCGGGCCGCCGTGGACGTAGACGACGGCGGGAGGCAAGCCCTCGTTATTTTGTCGCGGCCGGTAGAGCACGGCCGGCACGCTGCGGCCATCCAGCCCCGGGTAGCAGACCGCGGCCGGCATAGCGAATGGCCCGTCTTCCAGGTCAACCGGCAGGGAGTGAGTCAGTTGCTCCATGTGGCCGCCGGCCAGCGCGAGCGACCACAAATCGGGCGGATGGCGAGGGTTGTCGAAAAGGAAGACCAGGTGGTTCCCGTCGGGGGTGAAGCGCGGACGGTAATGGACGCCCGGCTCGACCTGGTACACGACCGGGGAGCCTGGCCCCAGCTCCAGCACAACCAGGGCCGTCGTCGGACCGTGAGTGACGAGATAGGCCAACCGCTGGCCGTCAGGTGACCAGACCGGATATTCTTTGTCCCCCTCTCCCCAAGTTACCCAGGTGATGTGCCCCGTCGCCAGCTCGTAGATGCCGACGTCGTAGAAGCCATGCACGTCAGAAGCGAACGCAATGCGGGAGCTATCGGGGGACCAGCAGGGGTCTTTGGCACACAGGATGCCGCTGGCACCGGTGATCGCACGTGGTTCGCCCCCCTCGGCGGGCACGATAAAGGTCCCACTGTCCTGGCCGCTGGTGTGGGCGACCACGGCCAGCCAGCGACCATCGGGCGACCAGCGCACGCTCCAGGCGGGATAGGGGAGGCTAAGGACCAGGCGGGGCGAGCCACCGGCGAGGGACACGACGTAGGTCTCGAAGCGAGCGGAGCGGTCGGAGATAAACGCGACGTGCGAGCCATCGGGCGCAGGACAATAGTCGGGCTGAAGCGAGTCGGGAGTGTCGGGGGTCAGGTTGGTGTGCTGGCCCGTGGCCGGGTCGTACAGGCAGATGTCATATTGCTCGCCGCCGTCCAGGTCTACGACGTATGCCAGACGAGCAGCGTGACGGTCACCCACCCAGCGCGGGGCGATCTTGGCCCCGGCACCGCCGGTGACCTGGCGGGGCGGGGCTGAGCGGTCTAACGGCATCACGTAGATTTCCCACCCGCCAGTCCGGTTCGAAGAGAAGGCGACCCGGGTCCCGTCGGGGGACAGGTCGAAGCCGAGGTCGGTCTCTACAGCAGGGATCTTGAGCAGCATTTCCAGGTCTAAAAAGTCGCGAGGCAAGGCACCCTCCTGATCGGTTCAATGCGTTCCCCGAAAAGGTACCACAATCCAACAGGTTGTCAAACAGCCTAGGCTGGCGGTCACGATACCCCCCACTGCGTGGAGGGCTTGCCATTTCTTTACCGGCTGAGGCACCCCCCGCTGCGTGGGGGGCTTGCGCCCAAGTTGCCGTCCCCTGGTTCTGGGCTATAATTTTCCCAGCCGATCATCCTGAATGGAGGTTGCGCCTTGCCCCAGAAATGCCGCTACGAGGAACTGACCTGGCCCCAGATGCGCGAGGCCATCGCCCGGCAGCCGGCCGTGCTGCTCCCCTTTGGCACTGTGGAGGACCACGGCCCCCACCTGCCGATCAACACCGACAACGTGATCGTCGAGGCGATTTGCCTGGAAGTGGCCCGGCGCGCGCCGGACGAGGCGCTGGTGATGCCGCTGGTAGCCTACGGGCTGGACGAACATCACATGGACTTTCCGGGGACAATTGCAGTGGACGTGCAGACGCTGATGGCGTACGTGTCGGACGTGGCGATCAGCGTGGCCCGTCACGGCTTCACGCACGTGCTGATCGTCAACGGCCACGGCTCCAACGCCTCCATCGCCGACCTGGCCGCCCGCCGCGTGGTGCTGGAGACCGGCATCATCTGCGGAGCGATGAGCCCGAATGCCGCGATTGACCCGACGCTGGCCGAGCCGGCTTTCTCGCAGATACGCCGCTCGGCGCCGGGAGGCGTGGCGCACGCCGGCGAGTACGAGACGGCCATGATGCTCCACCTGCGGCCCGACCTGGTGCAGATGGACCAGGCAGTGCGCGAATTCGGCCAGCTCACGCTCGAGTATTTCAACTGGGACCATCCTGGGCGGAGTATCCTGGCCTGGCAGGACTGGTGGTCGCGCCTGAGCCAGAGCGGCGTGTGCGGCGATCCGACTGTGGCGACGGCCGAGTTCGGGCAGGCGCTGTTCGAGACGACGGTGGAGAATTTCGTGCGCTTCGTGCGCGAGTTCCGCACGATCCCGCTGCGCGGGCGGCGGGACATGCACCAGGCGGCATCATAGCCAATTGTGTGGGCGCTGCCTTTGGGCTATAATCTGGTTTCCAGTATCAGGCCGCCGGGCGATGAACTCGCCCGGCTTTGGAGCAGCGCCCGGTAAACCGGGCTTCAAGGGTACCCTCAACGCCTGCTACTCTGTAAGAAGGAGACGGCCATGAGTTCCAACCTGCTTGCTGCTGAGACTCTGGCAAAAGCCATCCACCAGGTGGCCGGGCACGCCCACTCCGAAGAGGACCTGCGCGTGGGCGTCGAGCATGCGCTCAGCGCGACGTTGCAGGCGCTGGGACTGACCGCCACACCCGAATACGAGAAAACCACGCTCAGCGGCTCCGCCGATGCCGTCTACGGCCACGCGGTCATCGAGTACAAGCGACCGGGCCGCCTGGCCGAGAAGGGCTTTCCCGCCAAACTGGCCGCCCAGATCGCCCGCTACCTGGCCGACCAGGCCAGTCACGCCGGGGGGCCGGCCAAACAGGTCGAAGCGTTGGAAAAGATGATCGGCATAGGGACAGATGGAGAGCAGATGCTGTTCCTGCGCTACTCTGCCAGCGGGCGGATGCGGGAATCTCCCATGGCGGCTTTCCTCGCAACCCCCCACGGCGTGGGGGGGCAGATCGCGGCCAGCCCACTCCCCGGCAGTTTCCAGATGGTCGGCCCGGTGCCGGTGGGGCGGGAGAGCGTCGAGCTGCTGCTCCTGTACCTGCGCTCGCTCTCGCGCAAGCCGCTCACGCCGGAGGCGCTGGCGGCTGACTTTGGCCCCCAGGGCGACGTGGCCCCCCACCTGGTCAATCTCTTCTACAACGCCTTGCAGGCCCACCGCGACCACCCTCGCGTGGCGACCTTTTTCGCCGAATGGGAGCGCATCTTTGGCATCGTCTACGGCGAAGAATTGGGCCAGGCAGAAAAGGACGCGCCCGAACTGGCCGCGCTCTACGGTAGGGGTAAGGCTTGCCCTTACCCCCAGGGCGATCGCAAGGGTACGCCCCTACTGAAGCCGGGCACTCCCAGCCCTTCGCCAGAGGGCGACCGCAAGGGTACGCCCCTACTAAAGCCGCTCTTTTTCGCCATCCACACCTACTATGCGCTGCTGATAAAGTTCCTGGCGGTGGAGCTGGCGTCGCTGCAGGGCGGCGCGCTGGTAGGCTCTTTCGTCGCGGCGCTGCCGGCCCTGCCCGACGACGCGCTGCGCCGCGAGCTGGCGAACCTGGAGAACGGCGGCACCTTTGCCCTGCTGGGTATCAACAACTTTCTGGAGGGTGACTTTTTCGGTTGGTATCTGGATGCATGGGGGGCTAAACCTCCCGCAGGCTCAGAGCCTGCGGGAGGTTCACTGGCCGGTGGCATCCGGACGTTGGCCCGCCGGCTGGCCGATTTCGAGCCTGCGACCCCCACGCTGGAGCCAGAGCACACCCGCGACCTGCTCAAGAAGCTCTACCAGTACCTGGTGCCGCGCAAACTGCGCCACGACCTGGGCGAATATTACACGCCCGACTGGCTGGCCGAGCGGTTGCTGAACCAGGTGGGCTACACGGGGGAACCGGACAAGCGGCTGATAGACCCCGGCTGCGGCAGCGGTACGTTCCCTATCCTGGCACTGCGGCGGCTGCGCCAGTACGCCGCCGACCACCTCATTCCGCCCGCCGACGTGCTCGACGCGGCGCTCAAGAACATCGTCGGCTTCGACCTCAACCCGCTCAGCGTCATCGCCGCCCGCACCAACTACCTGCTGGCGCTGGGCGACCTCTTGCGCTACCGGCGCGGCCCGGTAGATCTGCCGGTCTATATGTGCGATAGTATCCTCACGCCCACCGAGCGCACCGACATGTTCGGCAAGAGTTACCGGCTGCACACCGTCGTCGGCGATTTCGAGATCCCCGGCGAGATTGTGGCAGCAGGCGAGATGGGCGCGCTCTCAGCGCTGCTGGAGAGTTGCGTGCGCAACGGCTACGCGCCGGAGGAGTTCCTGGCCCGTGCGCGCCGCGAGTTGAGCGTGAGCCAGCCGATGAGCGAGACGGTGTTGGAGGCGCTCTACCGGCGCTTTCTCACGCTGCAGCAGGAAGGGCGCAACGGCATCTGGGCGCGGCTGATCAAGAACGCCTTCGCGCCGGCGTTGGTGGGGGAGTTCGACTTCGTGGTGGGCAATCCGCCGTGGGTCCGGTGGGGATATAAGGCCACTCGATATCCTGTTTCCTACACACGCTGGTCGAAGGTTAAAGCGATTGATGAAGATATGTCCCTGGATCAGGTAACAGAAGCAACGAGGCGTCGAAACTTGTATGCTGAGCCAGTAGGTGGGAGCGAGGTAGGCCCTTGGCAGACGGGTAGTAGACGGCTCTTGCGCATCCTTAAACGACTCGCCGGCCCTGCCAGATATACAGCTCATATAGGCGCCAGAACTGATCCCTACGGCGTCTATTGGGTGCGTATTCTTGAGACACTCCCCGATGGCAGAGTAGTGATCGAGAATTTGGCTGATATGAGCAAGACTCGCTTGCCAACCGTCAGGAAGGCTATCAAGCCTGACCTCCTTTTCCCGGCTATCAAGGGTGCTGACGTGTTACGGTGGAAGGTTACCCCACGTGCATATGTTCTTATGGTGCAGGATGTTAAGACACGGACAGCTTATGATGAGGCGTGGCTTAAAATCGAACATCCAGATGTGTATTCGTACTTCAAGGAATTCGAGCAAGTTCTTAAGAGAAGAGGGTCAAGAGCTGTTCAGCGGGTCATGGAGCGTAGCGCCTTCTACGCTATGTTTGCAATTGGGGCCTATACCTTTGCTGAGCACAAGGTTGTGTGGCGAAGGATGGACAATACCCTGCGAGCCGCTGTTATTGGTGTGGTGGATGGTCAAACTGTTGGGAACAAGGTGCTTGTACCGATTGATACGGTTACTCTGGTTGATACCAAGATAGCAGAAGAGGCTCACTTTGTTTGCAGCCTGATGAATTCCAGTGTTGCAGGAATGCTGGTATCCTCTTTCTCGGCTTCGGGCAGGGGATTCGGTACTCCATCTATCCTGGAATATGTTCCAATCCCAGAGTATGATCCCCACAACCCCCTCCACACCCGCCTGGCAGCGCTGTCGCAGCAAGCGCACCAGTTGGCAGCGCGCCAGACTTCCGAAGTCTCCAGCCAGTTGGCCGCGGTCGAGGCGCAGGTGGACGAGGCGGCGGCGGAACTGTGGGGCATCACGGACAGGGAGTTGCAGGAGATCCGGCGGTCGCTGGCGGAGTTTAGGTAAGGGGGTCCTCACCCCTTGAAGATATCTGGGACAGCGGGTAAAATAGCGAAGGAAGACAGGAGGGATGGACAATGTTACACAAGTTCACAGTAAACAACTTCAAGTCACTCATCAACGTCACCTATGAGCCGGGAGCGGTTAACCTGCTCACCGGAGTGAATAACTCGGGCAAGACCAACCTCTGCCAGGCGCTACACTTTCTCAGCCGGGCAGTCCAGGAGCGGGGGACACTATTCGACGCCTGGCAAGGTGTAAAGGGGCCAGGAATGATCCCGGTGAAAAACGTCTACTTTGACCATCCAACTGTTGATCTGAGCTGCACTTGTGAACTGATTGTAGATGAGGAGCCATTGAGATTTCATTACTCTCTTGGCCTACCCGCTGCCCCACTCGGCCCACTCACTGTAGTCGCGGAGCGACTACAAACCTCTGGTGGACCATTTGGTTTGGGTGGCGTGACACTATTGGAGAATGAGGACGGCCAAGTCCGCTTGCTGGACGAAGCACGCTATCTGGATAGCGAACCTCTAGACGCTTGTTACCTGGACACTACTACCAACGTCAGCACTACGATGCTTTCTCATCTACACGATCAGCAGGCAAGCCGAAGGGCCTTAGCCTTCCGCAATTATCTGAACAGTTGGCAGTACTATGACCTGGAACCACATCGCTTGCGAGACGACCGATTCGACCGCCAAGCGGTTGTGCTTAACTCAGATGGCTCTGCTCTGGCCTCGGTACTCTTTAACCTCAAGAACCGTGACGAGCGCCGTTACCGGCGTCTGGTCGAATTGGCACAAAAGGTAGAACAGAGACTAGATGCGCTCCATTTTAGTTTTGCCGGGGAGCGCATTGCGATGGAACTGATCGATGCACAGGGGCACCCTTTCGGATTGTCCGGCGCGTCCAACGGCACGCTGCGCTTTATGGCCTTGTGCTACATCATTCTGAACAATGCGCGCCAAAGCAACTCCCCTCTGGCGATTATCGAGGAACCGGAGAACGGTCTCTACGTGCGCTGCTTGAAGCCACTGTTTGAGTTGATCGACCCAACGGGAACTGGTGGCCAGTATATCTTTACCTCTCACTCACCTTACTTCATTGACCTGTTCGACACTCAACTGGAGAATATTACATTGATGGAAGACCGGGGGACGTATTCGGACCTGGTAAAGCCTGATCCAGCCCAGATGCGCAAGTACCTGGAAGAGATGCCCCTCGGCGAACTGCACTTTCGGGAGATGCTGGCATGAGCATCGGGTATTCGGTAGAAGGGGCAACCGACCGGGCATTTTTGGAGGGGCTGCGGAGACGCTGGTGTCCGGATGCCATATTGATGGAAGGCTCCTTTCGGGGAGCCTCTGGCATTTCGCTACGCCGTGACATTCCGCGTATCTGTCGGGAACTCGGCCACAAAGGAGCCAGGGTCATCGTCTTCTTGACCGATGCGAACGAACAGGACTGGCGTCAGGTTAAACGACGCGAAAGCGAATTCGTGCCGATAGAGTTCCGCCACATCACGCTTTATGGTGTGGCCGACCGGAACGTCGAATGCTGGTTGGCAGTTGACCAGGACTACCTGGCTCGACGGCTGGGCGTTTCATCACAAGCGTTAGACGGACCCGATCCCAAAGGCATATTTGAGCGCGCCTTGGGCATTACCAGCTACGAACGCAAGGAAGAGGAAATTGCGTCAACCGTGTGTGACGCGCCACTCCGCGATTGGCTCAAGCGTTCTCCATCGTTTCAGGCATTCTACGAAGATGCGCGAGCTTTGAGCAGGCAAGAGGGACACCCCATCCCGAACGAGTGGGAGAGTGAGTAGATCGACGGCCGCAAGCACAGGTCAGGATGTACATATCAGCACACGAGGATAAGCAGACATTATCAAAGAAAGTTGTTACTGCTGCAGAATATGAGGCCGCCGTTGAGGTGAAAAACATCTTACGGGACCTTTCAGGGAGGGAACTTGTTCGCAAGATTGCAGGGTTGATTGGACAAGATCCGAGGCTACCCGAACCGGACATAGAACCCAGCCCATTGGAAGAAGTCAGAGAGCCCGTCTGTTTTGAGAGCGTTATTCTGATAGGCGGGCCACTACGCAATCAGATGACCAAGTTCTACGCTGAACGGAAACCCCTGCTAAAACTGGATTCAGGAAAGTACCTAGTTTGACAATGGCACATTAGTCGAGATCTTTTTGCCAGTGTTGGGACCTTGACAAGACAGGCAAGAACGGGCACGCTAGTAGGCATCACCTTGGACAAAGGAGGCCTGCTATGCGTACCCGTCTCTGGCTCATTATACTCCTCTTGGTGTGGGTAGGGGAATGGACTCCTAGTCTGGAGCCAGTTCAAAATGCGCCCTGCCGGGCGATGTGGTTCTTGACAGAGGATCTGGCTGCGCTGGTGACCTATCAAACCCGCCCCCAAGCGCTTTGGCCGCTTTCTCGCTTCCGCTCCCGCTGCCGGCGTCGGCGGGGTGGCAGGAAACCGCTGTTTCGCCGCCCGTGTGCTCGGGGAGCACGGGGGGAGGAGCAAGAAAGGCAGACAGAGGAAGCGCAGCAGGTCAAGCACGAGAGCGTGCTCGACCCCCATCGTTGGGGGCTGACGCCTGAACTGAGTCAAGCGCTGCCCAAGCGTCTGCACAGCTTGTGGGAGCGGTATGCGGAGTGCTTCAAGACCAAGACCCGCGATACGAGCGAGTATGCCTATCACTACCTGAGCGGCCTGTTGCGTTTGGAGACCAGACGCAACTACACCAACATTGGCCGGGTGACGGACATTGCTGGGGAGAACCTGCAACACTTCATGTCGAACTCGCCGTGGCCGATGAGAAAGGTCTTGGAACAGGTGCGGGAGGAGATCAAGGCCACGCCAGGCCTGGAACGAGGTGGTGTATTGGTGCTGGATGAGAGCGCCGATCAAGCGGGGGAGAAGAAGGCGGGTGCCGGACGGCAGTACAACGGGCGCTTGGGGAAGGTAGACATGAGTCAGGTGGGCGCCTTCCTGGCCTATGTGAACTTGATGCACCTCGCCAGACCGGTGTGGGCGTGGGTGGATGGGGAGTTGTTCCTGCAAGAGCAGTGGTTCACGCCAGAGATGGCTGACCTGCGCGAGCGGTTGGGCATTCCGCCCGAGCTGGCGTTTGAAACCAAAGTCGAAAAGGGCTGGAAGATGATCCAGCGCGTTCAAGCCCAAGGGTTGCCCTTCGAGGCCGTGGCCTGCGACGACTTGTACGGACGCAGCACCTGGTTGCGGGACAAGATGGATGAAGCGGGACTGCTCTATATGGCCGATATCCCCTGCAACACCCAGGTCTACCTGGAAAAGCCAATGCTGGGCGTGCCTGAACCTCAGCCGGGACATCGGGGACCGCAACCAACTCGCATACGAGTGCTCAACGGCGTCGGGCCGTACCCAGTCCATCGCGTTGCCCAGCGTGGCGATACTGCCTGGAGCCGTGTGCGAGTGCGACCTGTGGAGCGCGGTGAGTTGAACGACCCTTTCGCCGTACGACGAGTCTGGACACTGCGGGATGGCAAGACGGAACCGGTCGAAGAATGGCTGGTGATCCGGCGTGAGGCCAGTAACCGTTACAACTACTCGCTGAGCAATGCGCCAGCCGATGCCACCATCGAGCACCTGGCCTGGCTCAAGTGCCAACGCTACTTCGTGGAGCGCACCAATCAAGATGCCAAGTCCGAAGCAGGCTGGGCTGAGTTGGAAGCTCGCAAGTATCGCGGCTGGGAACATCATCTCGCTCTGGTCATCCTTGCTGTTTGGTTCGCAGCCCAAACGAAGTGGGCATGGGCGCTAGAGAGCACCCGTGACCCTGCCCTGGCCCAACAACTCGCCGTGGACGTGCTGCCGCTGCTCTCGATGGCCAACATCCGACTCTTGCTGCGCGCTGCTATGCCTCTGCCGCAGCCTACACCCGAGCAAGCCATCGCGCGGGTTGTTGAGCACTTCGTCAACCGTACTCGCTCACGTGCAAGTCGGCTGAAGCACCAGAAACCTGCGCTTCAACCCAACGCAAATGCACCACCGTAATGTGCCATTGTCAAACTAGAGCGGGTAGGGGAACAATACCAAGAAGTAAACGATTCCAGCATTGTGGCAATTCTGGTGAAGATGATCTTGGAAAGCCAAGTGGTGTTTTTCGCCTTTGGAAATGGTGAAGAGCACACAAGAAGTGCAGCGAGGCACTTGGCAGAGAATTGGCGGAAGCTAAACAGAAGATTCCCTGGTCAGGCTTTTGGTATTTGTTTGTCCGTAACAGAGGGCAAGGCTAAGGAAGAGAAAGCCATTCTGGAGGACACGCGCAGGTTAACATGATCATACGACTTGACACAGACTGGGGTGGCCGCATTCTACTAGAGGACGGGCGAGAACTGGTCATCTGTCTGCGGTCCGTAGAGCCAATTATTAAAGGCTTCTTCAATCTGCCGGGGGATGCCAACCAGCCTTGACCCAGCGCCGGCGGGCGCGAAGCATAAAAGGTTTGTTCATTTTGAGGGCAACCACTGTGGCACGTCCTATCGGTGTCAACCCGATGATCTCGGTGCCGTCATCGCTCCACGCGAAATGTTCACGCCAGACCTGGGTACGCGGGTTAAACAAGGGCACCTGATCTCCGCTCACAGGGTCCGGCGCATGGATCTGCGTACCTTTGTAATTGTTGCACAGGGAACACGCCAACCAGAGGTTCTCTACCTCTGATGAACCACCAGCGGCTTCGGGGACAATGTGGTCAATATGCATCGGAATACCGACGACGACCTGCTGAGTCTGGCAGTAGCCGCAGCGATAAAGAGCCTCGGCAGCCACACGTTCCCGCACGGCTTTTGGGATGAACGCGCGGCTCATTCGGCTGACCTGTTGAAGATGGAGGGGTCAGATACGTCGTAGCCTCGCTGCTGAAGCAGCACAGCAGCATGAGCACGTGTCAAGACAGCACGTTCGTACTCAGCCAGCAGTTGATCTAAGACTTGCTGTCCTTCTGGGAGCAACTGCCCGCGCCCTTTTTCTTGAAGGAGCGTGTCCATTTGCTCCTGCTGATCTGAAGGCAGCGTGCGCCGGGCCACACGCCACAGAGCAGTATCGTTCAACAAGGCCAGGGCGGCCATCTCGTCCGCCAGTTCTGGCGGGAGATCGTCGAGCAGAGACGTACCGGTGACCACTGCGTCGAGCAGCAACTTCTCAATGGGGCGCTGTTGGACCTGGGCTGCGCACCGCACTCGCTCGTAAAGCGCGTCAGGCAGGTGAATGGTAACCGTTTGTGTACTCACCTTTCATCTCCGTGCCGATTACTATGCTATCAGCCTTGCCGTTCTCTCAGGCGTTGGGCCTGAGTTAATTATAGTATAGATTGCGATTATTGCAATTGGGGGCTGGATCACGATGAGAAACATGGAGACAAGCTAATGTACCGAAAATCACTGTTGGCACTGTTCTTTCTCTCTGGAGTCAGCGCGCTGATCTATGAAATCTGCTGGGTACGGCAGGCGACGCTGACGTTCGGCGTGAGCATCTACGCCTACAGCGCGGTTCTGACGGCGTACATGGGCGGGATGGCGCTCGGCGGCTACCTGATCGGCAGGCAGGCCGACCGGGTTGCCCGTCCCTTGCGTCTGTTTGCCTGGCTGCAGGTCGGGATGGCGGGCCTGGGGCTCCTGGCGCCGTTTGCGCTGCAGGGGTTGACAGCACTCTACGCCACCGCGGTCCGGCAGCTTACGCCGGGACTGGCGGCGTTGACGGCGCTGCGGCTGGGGATGGCGCTCCTGGCGCTGACCCCACCGGCGGTCTGCATCGGCGCGACGCTGCCGGTGATGAGCCGCGCCTACGCCCGGCACAGCGGGCGGGTTGGGCGCGACGTCGGGGGCCTGTACGCCGCCAACACACTCGGCTCCGTGCTGGGCTGTGCGCTCACGGCGGTCTTTCTCATGCGGGTGCTGGGGTTGCGCGAGACGATATTCCTGGCAGCGGCCATCAATCTGGTAGTGGCGGCTGTGGCGTGGCGGCTAACAGGTAGCGGGCACGGTCAGGAGACCGGCCCGAGCCCCAAGAGGACCGGCCCGAGCCCCAAGGCGGTCCGTCCCCGGCCGGGGCCAACGCGGGCCAGGCGAGCCGTAACTCCGCCCTCCCCCACCCCGGCGACGCTGCGCTTTGTGCTGTGGGCCTACGCACTCTCCGGGTTCGTCTCGCTGGGCTACGAGGTCGTCTGGGCGCGCATCATCTCGCTGCACACGCTCGGCGCGATCTACTCGTTTTCTATCATGCTGGCCGTCTACCTCAGCGGGTTGGTCGTCGGCAGCCTGATCGGAACGCGGTGGGTCGAGCGGCGGCGGACGACGGCCGTTCACTTTGGCGGGCTGGAGCTGGGGATCGGGCTGCTGGCCATCCTGGCGCTGTTTGCGTTTGCGCAACTGCCGAAGCTCAGGCTGGAGAATTTCTTCGCCGAATACTCGGCCATGGCGGACATGGCCTTCGAGGGACTGCTGTCCTTCATCACGCTCTTTCCAGTGACGGTGCTGATCGGGGCTGTCTTTCCCGTCGTCAGCAGCCTGTACACGGCTGAACAGGCCACCGGTGTGGGGCTGAAGGTGGCCCAGGTCACGGCGTTGAACACGGCCGGGTCTATCCTGGGCTCGTTGCTGACGGGCTTTCTCATCATCCCCGCGCTGGGGTTGCAACGCTCGGCGCTGGTGCTGGCAGCGCTCAACCTGGGCATCGGATTTGCGGCGGTGTGGTGTGTCAACGGATGGGGAACGGATAAACGGATAGCGTGGCGGCGGCTGGCAGCGGCGGCGGTGCTCATTGTGGCGATCATAGCGGCAGTATTGCTCCCGCCGCCTCGGTACCTGGGCTACTGGCAAGGCATCGCCGACCAACTCATCTTCTACAAGGAGGGGGTTGAGACGACGGTGGCCGTCTTCGCGCCGTCCGCGCAGAATCCCAAGTTCTCGACGGTGAACGGGCGCGTGGAGGTGCCGACTGACGTGCTCAGCATGCGCGCGTTCTACTTGCTGGGGCACCTGCCGCCCCTCCTGCGCCCGGACGCACGGAACGGGCTGATGCTGAGCTTCGGCAACGGCATCGCCACGGGGGCGCTCTCGACGCACCAGATTCCTTCGATTGAGGTCGTCGAGCTGGCGCCGGAGATGGTCCAGGCGGCGCAAACTTATGCCGGCGAGAACCGGAACGTTCTGCAATACCCCGGGCTGCGGATACACGTCGAAGACGCGCGCAACTTTCTGTTGCAGACAGACCGGCAGTACGACGTCATCACGACCGACGCCACGCACCCGTCGAACGCCAGCAGTTGGACGCTGTTCACGAGCGAGTTCTACCGCCAGGTGAAGGGGCACCTGGCCCCCGGGGGCGTCTTTTTGCAGTGGGTGCCGCTACACAGTATGGCGATTGCGGACTATCTCTCGGTCTTGCGCACGTTCCAGAGCGTGTTCCCCAACGCGACGCTGTGGTACACGGGCGGCAGCCACACGCTGGTATTGGCGACGCCGGAGCCGTTGACGGAGGCCGGGCTGGAAGAAGCGCTCCAGGCCGCCTACGACAACCTGGCCGTGTTGCAGGACCTGGGCGGGCCGGAGCAGGTTGCGCGTCACTGGATCATGAACTCGGAGCAACTGCGCGAGTTTGCGGGCCAGGGTGACGTGGTGAGGGACAACGATGCGTTCTTCCTGCCCATCAACGCCGAGACGGAAACGCTGATCCAGATCATCCAGTTGGCGGCCATGCGGGCCAATCCATGATCGTGGGAACTCGTGGGAACTCGTAGGAACTCGGACGCTCAGAATGATAGCGAGATTCCTCGCTGCGCTCGGAATGACGAGGCGGTTCATAGCCTTTGCAGCTCTTCCTGGGCCCCCAGGTGGTTCACGTCGAGCGCCAGCACCTCCTCGAACGCACGCCGGGCCTGGGGGACCTGCCCGAGTCCAAGATGAGCCAGGCCGAGCAAATACGTGCAGTGAATGCGGTTGAGTTTTTGTAGGTCGTCCTCGAACAGCAAAAAGTTCGCCACGTAAGGGCCGAAATAACCCAGCGTACCTCCTGCCTCCATCTCTCGCGAGGCATGGTCGAGAAGCGCCCGGAGTTTGTCGTGGGCGGCTGCCTCTTCGCCTAATCTTTTCAGAGCCAGCGCCTGGTAATAGGTCTCGGGCGAAAAGCCGTCTCGCGCTTGAGCCGCCTGCCGGAAGCTTGCTGCGGCTCCTTCGCAGTCTCCCAAAGCTTCCCTGGCCAGGCCGGCGAAATACTGGAGATGCGCCTCGGGCGTGGCCCAGGATTTTCCCTCGCCCAGGTTTTCCGGGTAATTCTGCGCGGCCTCAAAGTGGGCCAGTGCCTCTGCCGCATGGCCGGCTTCGAGCGCCGTCCGTCCCATGAGGAAATGGGCGGTAGCGTATTGGCCAGACACCATGCCCTCCCCACCCTCCCAGGGATGGAAGCGGCGGGACAGGAGGAGGTTCAATGCGCTTTCAGGCTGCCCCATAAGGTTGTAGAGAGCGACGCGTTCGACGTAAAGGCTATCGCGCTGTGCCACCAGGTCCAGGTGTTGCTCCAGGCCCGCCAGGCGCCCGGCGGGAACCACCCCCAGGCGCTTGAGCAACTGGTCCAGCTCATAGAGCAGCCGCGGGTCGCACGGGTTGGCCTCGAAAGCCTTCAGGTAGCAGGCCCTGGCCCGCTCGGGTTCGTGGCGGACGTTGTAGCAGGCAATGCCGAGATTCCTCCAGGGAATGGAAAAGTGAGGATCCAGGCGGCAGGAGGTTTCCCAGTTCTGGATCGCCTCTTGGTAGCGCTTTTTATCATAGAGCAGGTTCCCCAGGTAGTAGCAGGCCTTAGCGTCCGCCGGGTTGAGCGCCTGGGCGTCCAACAGGATCTCCATTTCTTCCAGGCGCGCCGGGAAGCAGTAATCGGACGGCATCTGCGAAGCACGGTGGTACAATTCCCATGCCTGTTCCTCGTCGCCCGTCTGCCGGGAAAAGTAACCCAGCGCGTAGAGCACCATCGGATAAATGGTAGAGGTCTCACTTTGGGGCTCAACCAGGCGAGCCAGAAGCTCGCCGGCCTCGTCCCACAGCCCTGCACCAGCGTAGTCGAAGGCAACGTCGAGGTAAGTTTGCACCTCTCCCCGCATCAAACCCGACAGCTCCTGGAGCTGGCGTTCCGCCCCGGCCGCATCTCCCGCGGCCCGGCACAGCAGAACCACCTCGTTGCGCGCCCAGAAGTCGAGGAGGTCCAGCGCGATCGTCTCGCGAGCGAAGGCTTGCGCTTCCTCGTAGCGGCCCAGCCTGCGCAGAGCAGCGGCCTTCAAATCGCGCGCCTTCAGGTTGAGCGCATTGGTGAGGAGCGCGCGCTCGAGGTGCTCGAGCGCGGTGGCAAAATCGCCCCGCCAGCAGTCAATCTCGGCCAGCGCGTAAAAGCCGGCCGCCTGCCAGGCATAGTTCCAGGTGGCCTTGTAGAGCGCGGCATGAGCTTCATCCAGACGATGCTGAAATTTGAGCGCCAGGCCCAGGTTGTAGTAAGGCTCCCCATCGTAGGGGTTGGGATTCCAGCGGGTGAGCGTCCGAAGCGCGCACCGGAAATGGCTCTCCGCCCGTGCAAATTCCCCCCGGCGCAAGCAGGCCAGTCCCAGCGCATTGTTGTTGCGCACGTCGCCCGGGTCTCTCTGCAGCGCCTCCTGCCAGTAAGGCTCGGGATACCAGGTAGCATGGCGATATTGCTCCAGGTGCAATCCGGCCAGGTACAGCTCCTCGGTCGTCTGGCAGTCCTGCGGTAAGGGTGGCTCACTCGCAGGGTCCGGCAACGGCTTTTCGACCGGTGTTTCAGGGGTATAGCGAATGAGTTCGCGGCCGTCTGCGGCCTGGACGCGGAGAAGAAGGCCGGCCTGGGCTGTCCCTTCAGGGAGGTTGATCTCCTCGACGAATGGAGCGCCGGGGACGAGGTCCACCTCCCGCTCGAACAAAACTCGGGGCCCGGCGGTGAGACTGACCAGGGCTTGCCGGAAGACTTGGGTCGCGCAAGCGCCTACGCGGGCCTGCCGTGTGCCGGTTTCGAGGTTGACGGCGACGTAGCGGTTGGCGTTTTTGGCCGGGCCGATCTTCTGGATGGGATACCAGTATTGGCTGAACGCCTTCGTTTCATAAGGCTGCAACCAGGAAAAGTCCGGCTGATTGTCCGTATAGACGCCCGCCATCAATTCGAGATACGGGTCGTCGGCGTCCGACAGGTTGTGTTGCCAGGCCAGGCCAAATGCGCCGTTGCCCCAGGTAAAGAACTTTTTGCCGGGGGAAATGTGATGGTTGGCCACGTTGACCAGTCCCGCTGCTCGACCGTGATCGTAGCCGCCGAAGAAGTCGTAGCGGGACTCGAGGGCGAAGAAAGACGTGGGCTGAGGAATGTTCTTATACCAGGTGATGTCCACCCCGCCGTTAAAGTCCAGGTGGCCGTAGAAGCCACGCGCGATGGGGAAGGAGGCCATAAACTGGCGGGCGTGGTACGTCACGCCCGTCACGTCCGGGGGAAAGACGACCTGATATTGCTCGTTGGTGTGGACGGCGACGTTTGCCCACCACAGGAAGGTCTGGGGGTAGGGGGTGCGGTTGTAGAGGCGGACTTGTGTCTCGATCAACGCCTTACCGGGGTAGAGACACACGCCCACCATGCCCTTGGTCCGCCCCAGCGGCTCGTGTTCACTGAGCCAGACGGTGCGGCTGCCATCGGCGTGCTCGTCAAGCGCGCAATCCACCGGCATGAAGGTCGAGGGGCGATGATGCTGGGGCCAGTTGAATTCTACACCCCCGGAAATCCACGGCCCGAACAGCCCGATCAGCGCCGGTTTGATGACGCGCTGGCGGTAAAAGAAGTCGTAGCCGTTAGTCTTGTCCAACCCGGCAAAGATGCGCCCGCCGAGTTCCGGCAAGACCATGACCTGGACGTACTCGTTTTCGAGAAAGACGGCCCGGTAGGATTTGTCCGTTTTATCGCCGGAGAGCCGGTCTGTGAACGGGTTGGGATAAATCCTGCCGCTGCTGCCCTGGTTGGCCCGTTTTTCCAGAAACATCGGATTTGGGTCGGGCGCGGGGGGAGGGTAAGTGGGAAGGACGACCGTGTCTTCCCAGGCGGAAACGGGATTGCTTTGGATGTCATGTTTCATGTCTGGAGCTCCTTTGGCCAGTATCATGCCACAAGAAGCGCAATCAGGCAACTTGCTCGATTGACATTATTTCAGATTTGTAGTATACTGTGGATCGGTACCGGTACCGGTACCGGAACCGGTACCGCAAGGAGAAGCCACATCTACTCGCGGAGCAAGTTGTGCCAGTCCTGACCCGGGAACGCCCCAGCATTCGAGACGTCGCGCGCCGGACGGGTGTTTCACCCTCTACCGTCTCGCGCGTGCTCAACGTCCGGCCCGACGTGGCACCCGCGACGCGCCAGCGTGTGTTGCAGACGATCGCGGAGCTCCATTACCATCCCGACGCCCAGGCCGTGAGCCTATCTCGCCGCCGTACCGGCGTGGTGGGCCTGGTCGTCCCCGACGTGATCACTCCTTTCTGCACCTGCGTGATCGAAAGTGTACAGAACAGCCTGCAGGCACACGGATATTGGATGCTCCTGGCAGCACATAGCCTGAGCACGGAACAGCAGGCGCAATCGCAAGTGAGCCTGCTGGAAAAACTGGGGCGCAGCCGGCGCATTGACGGGCTGCTGGTGCTCATCCCCGTGGAGAGCAGCGTGGAGCTGCTGCGGGCGATGGCTGGCGAAGGGCTCCCCAGCGTGCTGATGGACATGCAGTACGATGGCAACGGGTTGAACACCATCACGGTCAACAACTACCGGGGCGGGTACCTGGCAACCGAGCACCTGTTACGGTCAGGATACCGGGATATCGCGATCCTGTGCGGTCCCCACTGGATGCCGGTCAGCCATGATCGCCTGGCCGGGTATCAGGCTGCGCTGCGCGATTGGGGCGTCCCCATCCACCCTGAATGGATCGTGCCAGGGCTGGGTTTTGACGAGGTGACGGGGCAATACGCCATGCGCGCGCTGTTGGCGGCGGAGCGCCGGCCGCGGGCGGTGTTTGCAGCCAGCGACCGCATCGCCTTCGGCGCAATGGCCGTGCTCGACCAGGTGGGATTGCGTGTCCCCGAAGACGTTGCTTTCATCGGTTTTGACGACATCCCGACTGCGGCCAGTTTCCGCCCTCCACTCACCACGGTGCACCAGCCGCTGGAGTCCATGGGGCGGATGGCCGTCGAGCACCTGTGCCGCTTGATCACTGGCGAAACGGACGCATTGCTGCAGGTCACGGTGGAGACGGAGGTGGCGGTGCGCGCCTCGTGCGGGTGTCATTCATAGGACTTGGGAAGTCTCGGAAGACTTCCGAAGTCTGAAAAGGGGCAAGCCACACATGTACATTCAATCACTCAGCGGTGAGTGGAAATTCCGAGAGGCCAATACGGACACCTGGGCTCCTGCTCAAGTGCCCGGTTCGGTCCACACCGACTTGCTGGCGTTGGGCCGCATCCCGGACCCCTTCGTCGCCGACCACGAGCTGGACGTGCAATGGGTCGCGGAGCGCGACTGGGAATACCGGCTCACCTTCCAGTGCTCACCCACCCTGCTGGCCCAGGAGCGGGTCTTTCTGGTCTGCGACGGGCTGGACACGCTGGCCGACGTCACGCTCAACGGCCACCCGGTGGGACACGCAGAGAACATGTTCCGCTGCTATCGCTGGGACGTCAGGGCGCTCCTGGTCGAGGGCGAGGCGGATGAGTACATCCGAAACGAATTGCGCATCTATTTCTCTTCGCCGGTCGCAACCATTCGCGCCCGGCAGGCGGAGCAGCCACTGGTGAGCCCGTCCCAGTCCATCCCCGGCGGCCCGCATCTGCGCAAGGCTCCCTGCCAGTTCGGGTGGGACTGGGGCCCGCAGCTCCCGCCCATCGGCATCTGGAAGGACGTCCGGCTGGAGGGGTATACGGCGGCCCGGTTGGATGACGTGCATGTGCGACAACGCCATCAACCCTCACCCCCGCCCCCTCTCCCTGAGAGGGAGAGGGGGGAGCCACCCTCATCCCCGGCCCTTCTCCCTGAGAGGGAGAGGGGGGAGGTGACCGTCAGCGCCGACGTGATCCTCGAGCGGTGGCAGGATGCGGACTTGAAGGTGGTGATGCGTCTTACTGCGCCTGATGGGCAAGCGCAGGAAGAAACCAGGTTTTTGGGAAAAAACCTGGTTTCGGGAGCAGTGGAGATGCGGGTTGCCGATCCACAACTGTGGTGGCCCAACGGCTACGGCGCGCAGCCGCTCTATCGGGTCGAAGTTGCGCTCTACGACGGGGAGTCGCTCTGCGACCGGCGCACCTTTCAACTGGGCCTGCGCCGGCTCGAACTGCGCCAGCAGCCGGACGAGTTCGGCACCTCGTTCACCTTCGTCGTCAACGGCGTGCCCATCTTCGCCAAGGGGGCGGACTGGATCCCGGCCGATTCCTTCCCCAAGCGCATCAGCGATGCGCACCTGGAGCACCTCATCCGCAGCACAGCACTCGCGCACATGAATATGCTGCGCGTGTGGGGCGGCGGATTCTACGAAGAAGAGCGCTTCTACGACCTGTGCGACCGGTACGGCATCCTGGTGTGGCAGGACTTTATCTTCTCGTGTAGCATGTATCCCGACGATGAGGCATTCCTCGAGAACGTGCGCGTCGAGGCGATAGAAAACGTGCGCCGCCTGCGCCACCGCGCCAGCCTGGCCTTGTGGTGTGGCAACAACGAGATGGAATGGGGCTGGGTGCAGTGGGGTTGGAACGATCCGGCCTCCCAGCGCTTCAAAGACGCCTACCTCCACATGTTTCACCGTTTCCTGCCCGAAATCTGCGCGGCCGAGGACCCCGACCATCCTTATTGGCCCAGCTCTCCCTCGTCCAACGTGCCCTTCGAGAACCCCAACGGCTGCCGGGCCGGAGACGCCCACAACTGGCTGGTCTGGCACGGCATGCAGCCGTTCACGGGCTACCGGAATGACATGTCCCGTTTTATGAGCGAATTTGGTTTCCAGTCGCTGCCGTCGCTGGAGACGGTGCGCACGTACGCCGACGAAGCGGACTGGAACATGACTTCCTACGTCATGGAGCACCACCAGCGCAACGCGGCGGGCAACGGCAAGATCATCACTTACATGACCGACCACTTCCGCCTGCCCAAAGATTTCGAGTCGCTGGTCTACCTGACGCAGTTGCTGCAGGCCGAGGCGGTGCGCATCGGCGTGGAGCACTGGCGGCGCAACCGGCGCTGCACCAGCGGCACGCTGTACTGGCAACTGAACGACTGCTGGCCCGTCGCCTCCTGGGCCAGCCTGGACTACTATGGGCGCTGGAAGGCCCTCCATTACGCGGCCCGGCGCTTCTACGCGCCGGTCCTCCTTTCGGCCGAGGACTGGGAGACACAGGTGGCGCTCCACGTCACCAACGACCTGACGGCCGAATGGCAGGGCACCGTCCGCTGGTCGCTGGAGACACTGGGAGGCGCGGCTCTCGAGGTGGGAGAAGAAGCGGTGACGGCGCCAGCGCTGAGCTCGGCGTGCGTACGCGAATTGGACTTGAGCGACCAAGTCAGTACAGGCAACCGTCGTGAACTTGTGTTGGTGTACGAACTGTGGCAGGGTGGTGAACGGCTCAGTATGGGCGCGGCGCCCTGCGCGCCGACCAAGCATCTCAAGCTGGCGGCTCCCGAACTGCGCACGATCGTCAGGGAGAAAGATGGAGACCTGGAGATCGAAATCACAGCGCAACGGCTGGCCCGCTTCGTCTGGCTGACACTGGAGGATACCGATATCGTCTTGAGCGACAATTACTTTGACCTGCCGGCCGGCCGCACGGCGAGGGTGCGATTTTCTGCACCGGAGGGGTGGACGGTTGAGCGCGTGCGCGGGGCGTTGCGCGTGCGCAGCCTATTCGATTCCTTCTGACGAAAATCAAACGCCAAGGCACGTTAAAAACGCTTGACAAGCGCCGTAGAACGTGGTATATTATAAACACGCCTGGAACGTGTTTAGTAAACACTTGCGAAAGCGAGGACGTATTGGTCACCATCCGCCAGGTTGCTCACGAGGCAGCAGTCTCCGTCGGGACGGTCTCCCGGGCACTGAACAACAAGCCAGGTGTGAGCGAACAGACACGCCACCACGTCCTTGCCATAGCACGCGAATTGGGGTATACTCTTCCCAGGCGTTCACACCTCTCTACTTCTACGGTGACTCACCTGGGTTTGTTGAGCCGTCCCATGCGAGAAGCCTTGCCGGCAAGCCCATTTTACGCGGACGTCTTCAACGGCATCGAGCAAATCTGCCACGCGCTTCACATCAACCTTTCCTTCAGCTCACTGGACATCGTGAATGGGCACCTGCGCTCACTGCCCGCGATGGTCAACGATGAACGCATCAGTGGACTTGTGCTGATCGGGGCGATGCCTCAAGGGGTAGTTGAGTCTGTCCTGGGTTCAGTACAGTTGCCTATCGTCCTGGTGGACAATTGTTTTCTGCGCTGTGCCTGGGACGCAGTCATGACCGACAACCAGCGTGGTACGTCTCTGGAAGTGGAACTGCTCATCTCGCAAGGCCATCGCCACATCGCCCTGATCGGTGGCCCCGAACATCCCAGCATCGTCGAACGGCGCGCCGGGTACGAGGAGGTAGTCGGGGAGCACGGACTCACGCCGATGATCGTGGAGTGTGCGGGCCTTGACATTGCGGATGGCGAGCAGGCCGCCGCTGACCTGCTCCGCCAGGCGCCCGAGACGACGGCCATCGTCTGCTCGAACGACACCCAGGCCATAGGCGCGCTGCGCAAGTTCCATGAACAGGGGTACAGGGTGCCTGAAGATTTCTCGATCGTGGGTTTTGACGACATCAACCTGGCACAGTTGGCGTCACCGCCGCTCACGACGGTCCGCGTGGGCCGGAAAGCGCTGGGGCAGATCGCCACCCAGCTTTTGTTGGGACGGATCAGCAGCCCGGAGCGGCCCGTGACTAGAGCGATTGTAGGCGTCACGTTGGTCGAGCGCGCCTCGGTGTGCCCTCCGCGTACACACAGCATCAGACCATCTTTGTAGCAAGGAGGAGGCAATGTCATTTTTTACTCGATTGTGGCCCCGGACCAAGATGGCGCGACGGGAGGCGCTTGCGTTTTACGCCTTCATCTCCCCATGGCTGATCGGCTTCCTGGCCTTCACACTCTACCCCATGCTGGCTTCGGCCTATTACAGCTTCACCGTGTACAACGTCGTGGACATGAAGTTCGCCGGCCTGCAAAACTACAAAGAACTGGTGGTCGACCCGCTGTTCTACAAGGCGCTGGGGGTGACGGCCAAGTACACGCTCATCGGAGTGCCGCTGGGCATCATCTCAGCCCTGGCAGTCGCGGTATTGCTCAACCAGAAAGTGCCTTTCCTTTCCTTCTGGCGCACGATCTACTACTTGCCCTCGGTCATCACGGGCGTGGCAGTGGCCTTGCTGTGGCAGTGGGTACTGAATCCCGAGTATGGTCTGTTCAACTATTTCATATTCCAACCGTTGGGTATCCAAGGACCACGCTGGTTCTGGAGCGAGCAATGGGTCATCCCCGCCTACTGGATCATGGGGCTGTGGGGCATCGGCGGGACGATGGTGGTCTATCTGGCCGGATTGCAGGGCGTGCCGACAGCGCTGTACGAGGCGGCAGAGATTGATGGGGCCAGTTCCTGGCAGCGCTTCTGGAACATCACCATCCCCATGATCTCGCCAGTCATCCTGTTCACGCTGATCACTAATCTCATCGGCGCATTGCAGATGTTCACCCAGGTGTACGTGGTCTCGAACGGACTGGGCGGGCCGAACAACGCCTCGCTGCTCTACGTGCTGTACCTGTTCCTGAATGGCTTCCGCTGGTTCCGGCTGGGCTACGCCTCGGCGCTGGCCTGGGTGCTGTTCGCCGTCATCATCATCCTGACGCTCGTGTTGCTGCGGATCCTGCGTAACGTTGTCTATTACGAGACGCCCGGCGCGTAAAGCAAGGTAGGTCTGGAAGGAGTGAAGACAAAATGGCCCAGGAAATCACCATAAGCAGAGAAGTAAAGATCCGCGCTCGGCCACGTCTATGGCGGAGCAAAAAGTTCCTCGAGCGATTAACGCAAGGGCTGTCCACGCTTTTCATAGCCCTCGGCGCAGGTGTCATTCTTGTCCCCGTCTTGTGGATGCTCTCTACCTCACTGAAGACGAGATTCAACGTCACGTCTATGCCGCCCGAGTTCATTCCACACGAGTCCGCGCGCGTGATCATCAATGGCGAGGACCTGTTCCTCTACGACGTGAACATTGACGGTAAGACACTCTTGCTGGCCGGCGTGAAGTTGGACCCCGAAAAGAGTGAGTTCGTAGATCCGCAGGACCCCAGCAAGGTATACTATGCGCCGGCTGACCAGGCCACAAAGCACCGCATCGTGTGGGCACACTGGGAGAACTACCGTGAAGCCTGGACATTTGTGACGACTCCCTTCGGCATTTTTATGAAGAATACGACGATCTATGCGTTAGTGGCCGTCTTTGGCGAGTTGCTGAGCTGTTCGCTCGTCTCCTACGGGTTTGCCCGGCTGCGCGCGCCTGGCAAGAACCTCCTGTTTGCGCTGCTGCTGGGGACGATGATGTTGCCCTGGGCGGTCGTCATGATCCCCTCCTACGTGTTGTTCACACGCTACATTCCTGAGTTTTTGAACAAGCTACTGGACACCAAGATCAAGCTGGCCGACACCTGGTGGCCGCTGATGGTGCCCAAGTTCTTTGGCAGCGCCTACCTGATCTTTCTCGTCCGCCAGTTTTACATGGGCATTCACAAGGATTACGACGACGCGGCGCGCATTGACGGCTGCGGGTTTTTCCAGACCTGGTGGCGCATCATCATCCCCATGTCCCGGCCGGTGCTGACCGCCGTGGCGATTCTCTCGTTCCAATGGCACTGGAACGATTACATGGGGCCGTTGATCTACCTGAGCTCAACGCGGAAACTGCCGCTGTCGGTGGGGCTGGCCAATTTCAAGGCCGCGTACGGTGGCACGCCCTGGCACTTGATGATGGCCGCCTCGCTGATCGCGGTGGTACCGCTCATCATTATCTTCTTTGCGTTGAACCGTTACTTTGTGCAGGGCGTCGTCGTGAGCGGTGTCAAGGGCTAGGTGTCTGAGAAACCAGGTTTTTTCCTAAAAACCTGGTTTCTGGAGCTCAGTATGAGAGGAGGTGGTGCTTATCGGCCAGACATGAGCGGTCTGTCAGTGAGAGTGCGTCTGTCGAGAACCCAAGATCGTCTAACTTTAGTTAACTAAGGAAGGAGAAGTACCATGAAGCGCAATGCTTTCTGGTGGCTGCTGAGCAGCCTGCTAATCGTGGCTCTGCTGCTGCCCGCCTGCGGCGGTCCTGCAGCGGTGGCCCCCACCGAAGCACCAAAGGAACCGGTCGAGGTGATCTGGTACGTGCGGACCAACGAGTCCGAGCAACCCTGGGAAACGGACGTCGTCATCCCCGACTTTGAGGCCAAGAACCCGAACATCAAGATCAACCTGACCGTGGTGACCTGGGACGACTTTGACACCAAAATGCAGACCATGATCGCGGCCGGCACGCCGCCCGACGTCTGGTCACACTGGGGTCCCAGCGGTTTCGCCGACTATGTCATCCGTGGCCTGGCCGCCGACCTGACGCCCTTCATCGAGAAGGACAACTACGATCTGTCCGACTTTATCCCCGAGGTGCTCAGCATCTACACGCTGGGCGGCAAGGTCTACGGCCTGCCCATGCTGACGACCGGCTCGTTCATCTTCTACAACAAGGACCTGTTCGATGCGGCCGGCGTCGCGTATCCACCCACCGACTGGGACGACACCTCCTGGACATGGGACAAGTTCGTCGAGATGTGCGGCAAACTGACCAACGACACAGGTGACCCCGCGACGACGGTCTTTGGCTGCAACCTGGGCTTCTGGCCAAACGACCAGTACGCCTGGGTGTGGGGGCAGGACCTCTACCCCGATAGCGCCTACCAGACCGGTTTCGCCGACGAGGCCTACCTGGATTCGGAGGCTGCCGTCACCGCTTTCCAGGCGCGCCAGGACATGGTGTGGAAACTCCACTATATGCCCGACCCGGCCCAGGCCGACGCGCTGAGCGCGGGCGGTGGCCTGTTCGAAGGCGGGAAGGTGGCCATGCACCTGACTGGCGGCTGGGGCTGGTGGAACTTCCCCGGCCTGGAGAAGGAGTTCAAGTGGGCCGTGGCCGCGCTGCCGTACGGTGGCGCGAACCGCCGCGACGTCGTCTTCACCGACCCGTGGATGATGTCCGCCAAGACTGCGCACCCCGACGAGGCCTGGGCATTCCTCAAGTACCTGGTGTCGCCCGAGGTCCAGCGTGGGTGGATGGAACTGGTCAAGGCGCCGCCCGCCCGCATCAGCCTGGCGGAGGACTGGTACAAGCAGTTCCCGACCATGACGCCAGAAGAGGTGAAAGAACTGCACCTGGGCGCGCTCAAGTACGGGCGTGAAAGCCCGAACCACCTGCTCGTGCGCTTCGATCAGCTCAACCAGGTGGTCGGTTCCGCGCTCGACCCCATCTTCAACAACGAGGCCAATGCCGCAGACACGCTGCCGGCAGCCAACGCGAAGTTGGTGGAGGCGCTGAAGAGCATCAAGACGGAGTACGAGAAGTAGTATAGGGACTGAGAGACCAGGCCCAAGAAACCGGGGTTTTTCGGAAAAACCCCGGTTTCGGGCAGGTTTCTGGCAGAACGTGTAACGAGGAGGGCAGGGAAGCGAGGAGAAGTAGCCCGCCCCTGCCCTCTTCCGCTTGCCAGTCAAGAAGGAATCATTTTGCAGATTGCGTCGCGTTTCACACAAATCACAAGCCGGCTCGACCGGCTTTTTCAACGTGCAGCCCCGCTCGTGCTGCTGGCAATTGTCGCCCTGGGCGGCATCTTGCGGTTCTACGCGATCGGCAGCAAGGGATTATGGCTCGACGAATCGTTCAGCGCCTGGCTGGGCCGGCAACCTGTGGGGGAGATGCTGGCCTGGCTACTCCGCATTGATCAGCACCCGCCCCTCTACTACACATTATTGCATTTCTGGATGCTCCTGGGAGACAATGCAACCCACGTGCGCACTCTCTCCGCACTGCTTGGCACGTTGACCGTCCCGGTGATCTACCTCCTGGGCCGTCGCCTGGCCGACGACGAGGCTGGCTTGTTGGCCGCGCTGATCCTGGCCGTCTCTCCCTTCCACGTGCGTTTTGCGCAGGAGACGCGCATGTACACGCTGCTGACGTTGAACGTAGCGCTGGCGCTGGTTGCGCTGGCGCGGCTGCTCACCGATCCGCGCTCGGCCAGCGTCCCTCTTGGCCAGCAGTTCATAGACTTCTGGCAAACCTGGCGAGCGGCCCGCGCTGCTGAACAGGAAGCACACCCGGACACGGCCGGCTACGGGCGGGATTTCCGGGAAGCTACCGACTGGGTCAGCGCCCCTACCCGCCGCCGCTGGCTGCCGCTGCGGGCGATCGAGACCGACCTGGCCTGGCTGGGCTACATGGTCTTTACCACAGCAGCACTGTTGAGCCACAACACGGCGATCTTCTTTCCGGTCGCCGCCAACCTCTTCATGCTCGGCCTGCTCCTGGTCCGTTCACGCACGCACCACGCACCACGAATTACGAATTACGAATTACGAATTACGAATTACGGATTACTACGCAACTGGCTCCTCGCCCAAATCGGCGTCTTCCTGCTCTGGAGTCCCTGGCTCGTCGCCTTCGTCGTCCAGAGCATGGGCGTCTACCAGGAGTTCTGGATCCCGGCGCCCACCTGGCAGACGGTCGTGGACACGGTCAAGACGTTCTTGAGCGCCTTTCTATCACCCCGCATGCGCTGGCCCGAGGTGGTGTGGGGACTGTACGCAGTGTTGGCGCTGTTGGGACTGGTCTATTTCCGTCGCCGTCCGGCGCACAGCGCGCTTTTGCTCGTCACGTTCGTGACGCCGTTCGCCGGGGAATGGCTGGTCAGCCTGCGCCGCCCCATCTTTTACGACCGCACGCTGATCTGGGCCTCACTCCCACTCTACCTGTTGCTGGCCGCCGGTATCCGCCAACTGCACTACCGGCCCTACGTACTCGCCGCCGCGCTGATGGCCGTGACGGTCAACGGTCTCTCGGTGCGGGAGTACTATGCCCATTTCGAGAAGGAACAGTGGGACGACGCAGCGGCGTTCGTGGCAGGGCGGGTAGCACCCGACGACCTGATTTTGTTCAATGCGACGTGGGTGCAGATTCCCTTCGACTTTTATTTCCGTTTCTACAATCGCCCGGTGGTCGAGCGCGGCGTGCCGGTGGACCTGTTCGACCGGGGCATCCTGGAGCCGAAGATGGCCGAGAGCGACCTGCCCCGGCTGCGGGCGCTCATCCGCGGCCACGAGCGAGTGTGGCTGGTCTACAGTCACAATTGGTACACCGACCCACAGGGGTTGATTCCACCGGCGCTGGAGGAGGAGCTCGACACATCTGGGCAGTGGGACTTTTATGGCTTGCAGGTACAGTTGTATAGTGTGCAGTGATGGGAGGTTGGGAAATTGGTAGATTGGGAAACTGGTAGATTGGTCGGCAACTACCAATGTACCGATGAAAGGAGGAAATTCGATGAGCAAATTACTTCGACTTGGGCTCTTGCTGACGGTGCTGGCGCTGGCGGCGGCGGGTTGCGGCAAGGGGGCTGAGGCGCGCGTCGTCACGCTGGCCGGCAGTGAGGGTGGCTACGCCGAAGGCACAGGCACTGCAGCGCGGTTCAACGGCCCGGCCGGCGTGGCGGTGGACGCTGAGGGCAACGTCTACGTCGCCGACAGCGCCAATCACCGCCTGCGCAAAATCGCACCCGATGGGGCAGTGACCACGCTGGCCGGGAGCGGCCAGGTGGGCTCAACCGACGGCCCGGCGGCGGAGGCGACCTTCAGCGCCTTGACGGGCATCGCGCTGGCGGAATCCAGCGCGCTCTACATAGCCGACAGCGTGGAGCAAGACCCGCATCCCATGCGCGTGCGCGTCGTCACGCCGGAGGGCAGCGTGACCACACTGGCTGGCAGCAGCGAGGCCGGATACAAGGACGGCCCAGGAGCGGATGCGCGGTTCAAAAGCCCGGCCAGCCTGACCGTGGACCGTGCGGGCAACATTTACGTGGCCGACACCACCAACAACCGCATCCGCCGCATCAGTCCAGAGGGAGAGGTGACGACATTGGCCGGCCCCCTGGAGAGCGGGTACGCGGCGGGCTACGCCGACGGCCCGGCGGCCGAAGCGCTATTCCAGGGCCCGCGCAGCGTGGCCGTGGACGAGGCGGGCAACGTCTACGTGGCGGACACTGGCAACCACTGCATCCGGGTCATCTCACCCGCAGGCCAGGTCAGCACACTGGCCGGCGCACCAGAGCCGGGCTACGAGGACGGGCAGGGCACTGCGGCTCGCTTCAATTTCCCCTCGGGTATTGCCGTGGATACCAAAGGCAACCTGTACGTGGCGGATACGGCCAACCACCGCGTCCGCAAGGTCACGCCTGAGAGCGTGGTAACCACGCTGGCCGGGAACGGCACGCCGGGCAACGCGGATGGTCCGGCGCTCCAGGCGCAATTCCGCGCCCCGGAAGGGGTGGCCGTGGATGCCAACGGCAACGTCATCGTCGCCGACACGGGCAACAATCGCATCCGTAAGGTCATCGTGAATCCATGAGGGGGTATCTGGTAGATTGGGAAATTGGGAAACTGGTAGATTGGGAAACTGGTAGATTGGGAGCTGGTAGACTGGTGGATTGGTAGGCGAGGAGGCGGCGTAATGGCGGAGCAAGGACAACGTGGCTTTGAAGACCTGGAGTGCTATCAGTTGGCGTTGCAGGTCCTGCGTGAAGTCTACCGTGTTGTCAAGCGGCTGCCGCCAGAGGAAAAGTACAATGCGCTCCCTCAATGGCTACATCCGGTACGTTCGTCAGCAGGCCCAGGGACGTCAAGAGTACGGCGATCACGTGCTTCGCGAAGTACCCCCAATCTACGTGTTGGCTCCAGAACTACCCGAAGAATAGCAATCGGCACCAATCTACCAATCTACCAATGTACCAATCTACTAACCCATGAGACGTAGAATCGCACTTATCATCCTGGCCTTCTTCCTCGTCATTGACGGCCTGGCCTGGGTGGCCTCTTACCGCGCTGCTTTCGCGCCGTCCCCCGAGGAACTTGAGTTGCGGGCCGGCGCGACTCCCATCCCGCCAGCCTCTATCGTCGAAAGAAAAGGCGATGGGGCGTACAGCGAAATCCTGCTGAACGGCGAATGGCGCTACCGGCAGACCGGCACCGAACTGGCTTCCCCCTCTCCCGCTCAGGGAGAGGGTCGGGGTGAGGGTGGGGTTACCCATTTCTCGCCAGACCTGGACGTCAGCAACTGGCACACGATGGACATCCCCCAGAATTGGTACCTGGCCGGGCTCAACTATCACGGCGTGCTCTGGTTCCGCCGCGAGTTCCTCGCCGAAGGATCCTGGCGCGGGCGCGCAGTGCGCCTGCGCTTCGACGGCGTGGATTACCTGGCCGACGTGTGGCTCAACGGCGAAAACCTGGGCCACCACGCCGGGTACTTTCAGCCTTTCACCTTCGACGTGGCCGAACATCTCAACTACGGCGGGCGCAACGTGCTGGCCGTGCGCGTCGAAAGCCCCTACGAGGAATTTCGCGTCGCCTGGCCGCAACGCAAGACACTCATCAAGGGCATCTTTGCGCACCACGACACGCGCCCCGGTGGGGGCTGGGGCCACGCTGGCCAGGAGTACAACACCGGCGGCATCTGGAACGACGTGACGCTGGTCGTGAGCGACTATGTGACGGTGGACGGCCTCCAATTGCGGGCAGAATGGCCGACTGGCATTGCCGAGGGAGCCGACGCCGTGTTGACCGCCGAAGGATTGCTCACCAACCACGCCGACGAGGTCGCCGACGTGACGGTGGCGCTGACACTCACACCGCGCAACTTTGAGAGCAGCGAGGCATACACGCTGACGCAGACCGCGACGCTGCGCCGGGGAGAGACGTCCGTCGTCCTGAGCGGCACGCTCCCCGGCCCGCGCCTGTGGTGGCCGTGGGAGCGAGGATTGCCCAATCTCTACACGGCCCGCCTCACCGTCCACGATGGAGGTCCCCAACAAGTTGGGGACTCCGGAGGGGGCCTCTCCATCGCCGAGCGCGAGACGGCCTTCGGCTTCCGCGAGGTGCGCGTGGGCGAAGACTGGAGCTGGACGATCAACGGGCAGCGCTTCTTCCCCCGCGGCTCCAGCTATATCTCCAGCCAATGGCTCTCGGAGACGGGCAAGGAATGGTTCCTGCGCGACGTGCGGATGATGCGCCAGGCCAACCTGAACTTTATCCGTGCCTATGCTCACGTCGAACCGGCTGCGTTCTACGAGGCGACGGACGAGCTGGGCCTCCTGGTCTGGCAGGATTTGCCCCTCCAGTGGGGTTACACCGACGCGCCGGAATTCGTAGACGAGGCGTTGCGCCAGGAGCGGGACATGATCGCGCTGCTCTACAACCATCCCAGCATCGTGGTGTGGTGCGGCCATAACCAATCGCCGTGGGACGCTGCCTGGATGGCGGAGCGAGTGCCCGATTACGACCCGCGCCAGAACAAGCGGCTGGACGAACTGCTGCGCGACCAGGCACAGGAGATGGACCCCACTCGCTACGTTCACCTCAACGCTGGCACGGGCGACGCGCACGTGTACCCGGGCTGGAATTATGGCAATTGGTGGAATTTCACGGAGCTACCGGGGGCACCCTTCGTCACCGAGTACGGAGCTCAGGCGCTGCCCAATCTGGAGACGATGCGACGGATGTTCGTACCGCAAGCACTGACCTTTCAATCGGGTGAGGTGGACGAGCGGTGGGAATTCCACGACTTCCAACCCCGCGAGACCTTCGATAAGGCCGGCGTCAAGCAGGGAGAGAACATCGTGGAGTTCATTGCCAACAGCCAGGCCTACCAGGCCAACCTGGTGCAGTTCGCGACGGAAGCCTACCGGCGCGCCAAGTACGATCCGATGCAGGGCATCTTTCAATTCATGTTCGTCGAACACTGGCCGAGCATCACCTGGGCGGTAGTGGACTATTACCGGCAGCCGAAAGCGGGGTACTATGCCCTGCAGACCGCCATGCAGCCGGTCCTACCCTCCATCGCTGCTGACCAGCCGGCCCGGTTGGAGCGCACCCGCTGGGTCTACACCAAGGCGGCGGCTTTTCAGGCTGGACTGTGGGTCGTCAACGACACACTCAACGAGTACCCGAAGGCCCAACTGCGCTGGCGCATCGAGGAAGACGGGGGAGCGCTCGCGAAAGACGGCGTCGCCTCCGTCAATGTGCCATCTGACGGTGTGCGCTGGGCCATTGGTGTAGACGGTCGTGACCTGGCTCCTGGCGCTTATCACATGCACGTTGAACTGTACGACGCACAGGGGCGCAAATTAGGGCAGAACAAGCTTTCCTTCGCCATTGAAGCGCCGAAGGAAGAAGAGACGGGAGGGTAGGCTACTGTGAAGGTCGCGATTGGCTCGCTGAACCCGGTCAAGGTGGCGGCGACGCTGGCGGCGCTGCGCCGCATCTACGGTGACGCGGTAGAGGTGGAGCCGGTGACCGTGGAGAGCGGCGTTTCTCACCAGCCGTGGGGGAACGAGGAGACACTGCGCGGCGCACTCAACCGGGCGCAAGTCGCACAACGTGTAAGCGGCGCAACGCTGGGCATTGGTTTCGAGGGCGGCCTGCTAGAGGTGCAGGGGAGCGTGTTCACCTGCGCCTGGTGCGCCTGCGTGCGCAACGATGGCATAGTAGGTATGGCCGGCGGAGAAAGCGTGCTGCTTCCGCCGCCTGTGGCAGCGGCGGTGCGGGCGGGAGCAGAGCTGGGGCCGGCGATGGATGCGTTGACGGGGCTACGCAACACCAAACAGAAGAGCGGCGCGATCGGCCTTCTGACCGGGGGCCAGCTCGACCGCCAGGTAGCCTACGAGCATTTGCTCACGATGGCGCTGGCGCGACTGCTGACCCCGGCATACTATGCCGGACGCACGTGAAACGAAAGGTGGTACCCGTTCAGAGGGAACCTTTGATTGGAGACCTGGGCGAGATGGTACGCGCGTTTACCCGGGTTGGAACAAGCGAGGGCGGAGCAGCAGGGAGCCGCGCCTCGGTACGAGATGGCGCAGAAGGCCCATCCCACTCACGTGGGACGCCTTCCGTGTCTTGTATCGGGTCGTGCATCTGCATCGAGTCGGCACGGCTTGAGGCAACCATGAGGCTCATCACCACGACGCCCACGCACCCGCCCACCATCATACCGCCGAAAACACTTGCTACAATGATCCAAAACATGATGCCACCTCGTTACATGATCATTAAGATTTTAAGGATATTTTACTGGATTTCTATGAAAAAACAAGATGACCTTCGGCCCATTACTGGGGTACTGCCTGACACAATACGTACGATTCACCCTCCCGCAGGTTTGGGCATTTTCTCGGCCGAAAGTGGCGCTCCTGGACGGAATGCAGACCCGCAACACCGCTCCAAGCAACCTGCGGGAGGGTAGGCTGAGCACTTGGGGGCAAGCGGCAAGTGGACGTCGCACACTATATATAACGCGATTACAGGGGGAATAGATGCGCATTGACGGAATTTGGTTCAAGGACGACCAGGGGCGCACGCTGATCCTGCGTGGGGCCAACCTGGGGGGCAGCAGCAAAGTGCCCTACCGGCCTGACAGTGCCACTTATCGCCGCGAGGGCTTCTTCGACCACCGCAACGTCTCGTTCGTGGGGCGTCCTTTTCCGCTGGAGGAGGCCGGCGAACACCTGAGGCGGCTGCGGGAATGGGGTATGACCTTCTTACGCTTCCTCGTCACCTGGGAGGCCGTCGAGCACGCCGGGCCGGACGAATACGACGAGGAATACCTGGATTACCTGTACGCCGTGACCAAGAAAGCCGGCGAGTATGGCATTGACGTCTTCATTGACCCACACCAGGACGTCTGGAGCCGCTGGAGCGGCGGCGACGGTGCGCCCGGCTGGACACTGGAAGCAATCGGCATAGACCTGACCAGGCTGTCGGACACGGGTGCGGCGATCGTGCACGCCGTCCACGGCGACCCATTCCCACGCATGATCTGGCCGAGTAACTATGACAAGCTGGGCGCGGCGACGATGTTCACCCTCTTTTTCGCCGGGAACGACTTGGCGCCGCAGACCAGGATTGACGGGGTGCCGGTGCAGGAATTTCTCCAGGGACACTATATCAACGCCATCAAGCAAGTGGCGCTCAGGCTCAAGGACCTGCCCAACGTCGTGGGGTACGACAGTCTCAATGAACCAGGCAGCGGTTTCATCGGCTGCGAAGACCTGACCGCCGTGTCTCAGGGGCTGATGCTGGCCGGGGCCACACCCACACCACTCCAGGCCATGCTGCTCGGTGCAGGTTACCCTCAGGAAGTTGGCCTCTGGGAGCTGGGCTTTGCTGGCTTCCACCAGACCAGAACGGTGACGCTCAACCCTGGTGGCGTCTCGCTGTGGAGAGAGGGGCATGAGTGCATCTGGAAACAGCACGGCGTCTGGAGCGACGCGGGGGGGCAGCCCGGCCTGCTGCGTCCCGGCTATTTCGCCCAGGTCGGCGGGCGCAAGGTTGACTTTGAGAACGATTATCTCAAACCCTTCATCAGGCGCTTCACCGCCGAGATCCGTTCCGTCCACCCACAGACACTGCTGTTCCTGGAAGGCATTCCCAACGGCAAACATCCCCACTGGGGGCCGGACGACCCACCGCAGGCGGTCAACGCGGCCCACTGGTACGACGGATTGACACTCTTCACCAAGCATTTCAATCCCGAAATGACGGTCAACCTGTCCACCAGCCAGTTCGTCAGCGGGGCCGAGGCGGTGCGCCAGTCCTTCGTCGAACAACTGGCTGCACTCAAGCGCGTGGGGCTCGAGCAGATGGGCGGCATCCCGACGCTCATCGGCGAGTTCGGGATTCCGTTCGACCTCGACGATAAACAGGCGTACGCCACCGGCGACTTTTCGAGCCACGTCCAGGCGCTCGACGCCAACTACAACGCCATGGACGCCAATCTGCTCAATTGCACCATCTGGAACTATACCGCCGACAATACGAACGAGCGCGGCGACATGTGGAACGACGAGGACCTGTCTATCTTCAGCCGCGATCAACAGACAAACCGCGATGACATTCACTCGGGCGGCCGTGCGCTGGAGGCGATCGTGCGACCGTACGCCCGTAAGGTGGCAGGCGAACCGCTGCGGATGTACTTTGACCTGCCCACGCGCACCTTCGAGTTCGAGTTCCGGCACGATCCGGCCGTCCGTGCTCCGACGGAGATCTTTATACCGAACTACCAGTACCCGGGCGGCATCGTGGTCGAGATATCGGACGGGACGTACGAGGTAGACCGGGCGAGCCAGACACTCATCTACCGGCATACTACCGCGCGGGAGGTCCACCTCATCCGCGTGGAAGCCACTCCGGGCGATGGAAGCCAGAGGTGAACACGACTGTGAAAAGGCCCCTACTCCTGAGTTGCCTGATCCTGCTGGCGCTGGTGATGGTCGGCCCGCGCCTGGAGAACAGAAACCAGCCGGCGTCTGCACGCATCGTCGTCCGCGCCGGTGACACGCTGGCCCCGGTCAACTCGTTGCTCTTCGGGCAAAACTTTGGCCCCTGGATGAACACGACGGAGAGTTACGTCGCCAGGTACCGGGACGCCGGCGTGACGCTCTTGCGTTTTCCTGCCGGCAACTATGGCGACGAAAACGACGTCTTCCCCAACAACCTGGACGACCTGGCAGCGCTGGCCAATGCGCTCGACGCGCAGGTCGTAGTCCAGGCCCGCCTGTGGCGCAAGGGCACACCGGAAAAGGCGGCTGAGGCCGTGCGCTATTGCAACGTGGTCCACGACTATGGCTTCCGCTACTGGGAGGTCGGCAACGAGCCAGACCTGTACGAGCGCCGGGTGTCCCGGTCGGGCGATCCCGACTTTACGATCGAGTGGTACAACGCCTGCTTCCGTGAGCTCGCCACGGCGATGAAAGCGGTGGACCCAGACATCCAGGTCGTCGGGCCGGCCGTCACCGGCGGGTGGCGGGAATGGATGCCGGCTTTCATCGCTGCCAATGGCGACATCGTGGACGCCATCAGTTGGCACTGGTACCCCCACGGCAATGAACTGAGCGATGCGGAGGTGCTGACTACGCCGGCCCACATCCAGGAACAGGTGGAGACCATACGAGCCTGGTGGCGTGATCCGGCGGTCAATCCTAAGGGCCACCAGCGAGCGGTGCCGCCGCTGTTCCTCTCGGAGTACAACGTCTCCTGGGCAACGAGCGTGCATCGCCACCTGGGCACGCAGGTGGGCGCGTTGTGGAATGCCGAGGTGGTGGGTCGCATGGCCAACGTGGGCGTCGAGATGGCGGCCCACTTTGCGCTGCAGGGCACCACCTGGCAGGGATTGATCGGCATGCTCGAAGACGCGCGCCCGGTCTATGGCGTCTACCAGCTTTACGCCCGGTGGGGCAGGACGCAGGTGGCGGCTGAATCGTCCGACGAGCTGCTGCTACCGGCTTTCGCCAGCCTCCGCGACGATGGGAAACTGGCCATCATCGTCATAAACAAAGATCCCGCCCTGGCGCGGGAAGCGACGCTGGCGATCGAGGGCTTCTGGCCGGCCGGAGAAGCGGAGGTCTGGCTGCAGGACGAAGAGCACCTGGCCGCTGAACTACCTGCCATCGCCGTGGCAGAGACTTTCCCGTACACCTTCCCGCCCTACTCAGTCACGGCATTTCTCCTGGAGGCTGCACCGTGGAGCAATTGGCCGCTATGGGCCGGGTTGGGGCTGTTGGTTGTGGCACTGGCCGTGCTTGCTGTGCTAGGACATCGCATGTGGAGGCCACGATGACTGGTGAACTAGAGTTCGAGCGCGAAGTAGCGCGCCACTTCCGGCACAACGCCGTGGTCAACTGGCTGGACGGCACGTTTTTCTGGTTTGGGTCGAGTTTCATTGCCCCGAGTACCATCCTGCCGCTCTACGTCAGCCATTTTACCGACAGCAAACTGGCGATCGGGCTGCTCTCGATGCTGTCTACCACCGGCTGGCTGCTGCCTCAACTCTTCACTGTCAATTGGATCCAGCGGTTGCCGCGCAAGAAAGTGGCCGTCGTACAGGCGGGGCTATTCACGGAACGCTTGCCGTTGCTCCTGATGGTGCCGGCGGCCTGGCTGGCCACGCGTGCCCCGGCGTTGGCGCTCGCTCTCTTTTTCGTGCTGTTTGCCTGGCACGTACTGGGGGCAGGCGCGGTGGCCGTCAGTTGGCAGGACATGCTCGCCAAGGTCATCCCACTCGACCGGCGGGGGAGGTTCTTTGGCATCACCAACTTCGGTGGGACGGGGACTGGCGTATTGGGCGCGGCGGCGGCGGCCTGGCTGCTCGGCCGCTACGATTTCCCTTATGGCTACATGCTCTGTTTCGCGGCGGCGGCGATCCTGGTATTCATCTCGTGGTTTTGCCTGGCGCTCACCCGCGAGCCGGCGCAGGTCAGCCAGGAACCGGCCATCTCACAACGGGAATACTGGCGCCGTCTGCCGGCGACCCTGCGCGCCGACCGGAACTTTCGGCGCTACCTGCTCAGCCGGATTGTCATAACGATGGGTGGGATGGCGGTCGGGTTCCTGGCGGTCTATGCCGTACAGCGCTGGCAGTTGCCCGACAGCCAGGCCGGGAGTTTCACCGCCAGCATGCTCATCGGCCAGGCCTTGTGCAACCTGCTGTTTGGGGCGCTGGCCGATCGCAAGGGGCACAAACTGGTGCTGGAGCTGAGCACACTGCTCGGGGCGCTGGCGGTGGGGCTGGCGAGCCTGGCCCCCGCCCCGGGCTGGTTCTACGCGGTCTTTGCGCTCATCGGCGCCAGTACGGCCGGTTTCTACCTCTCGGGGACGATGATTGCCTTCGAGTTCAGCGCACATGAGGCCCGTCCGACCTACATCGGGCTGAACAACACGCTGAGCGGCGTGGCGGGTGCCGTAGCGCCGCTGCTCGGCGGCTGGCTGGCCGGAGCGGCAGGATACCGGGCGCTCTTCGCGGTGGCCTGCGTGGTCGGGCTGGCAGGATGCGCGCTGCTGCGCTCGGCGGTGCGAGAGCCGCGCCAGGCTGTGGAACGTGGAGCGTGAAACGTGGAGCGTGAAACGTGAAACGTGAAACGTGTTGCGTGTTACGTGTTGCGTGTTGCGTGTTGCGTGGTGCGTGTTTGGTGGCGGTTCTCGCTGCGGCGGCCTGCGCTCCCGCGAAGCAGCCAGTCCCACGGATTATTGCCGTTGACCTCGCAAGCCCACAGGTGGCCCGCTATGGGAAGCTGGAGCTCGCGGTCGCGCTGGAAGCAACCTACGACAACCCCTACGACGTGCGCCAGGTGGAGCTGGCGGCGGTCTTCACCAGCCCCGACGGGCGGGAGTGGACAGCGCCGGGCTTCTGGGATGGCCAGGGGGCCTGGCGCGTGCGCTTCACGCCGTCGGCTCAAGGGGCGTGGCGCTACCGCCTGCGCGTGCGCGACCAGCAGGGCGAGAGCAAGCCTTACGATGGGCAGTTCAATTGTACGCCCTCCGACCGGCACGGCTGGCTGCAGGTGGGGGCCTGGGTGGATCCGGCCTATAGCGCCCGTTACCTGGCACACCACGACGGCGCCCCGTTCTACGGCGTGGGCCACTGCGACGCCTTCGACGTGATGTCCTACGGGTGGGACGAAGAGCAGGGCTTTGTCCTGTTCGACAGGATGGCCGAACACGGCGAGAACATGCTCGTGTACTGGCCGGTCTATTCCAACCCCTTCTTTGCCACCCACTACGGGCACTACTCGGTGCCCGATCTGAAGGTCATTGACCTGGTGGTCGAGGATGCGGCGCGCAAGGGCATCTATCTCGTCTTCACCGTCTGGGACCACGGCCTGCTGCGCGACGAGACGCATGCGTGGGGCAACGGGCTGTGGGAGACGCACAACGGCTTCCGCGCGCTGGGCAGCCTCGATTCATTCTTCACCGACGCGGAGGCGTGGGCCTGGCAGGAGAACCTCTACCGCTACTTTATCGCCCGCTGGGGGTACAGCCCGGCCATCGGCCTGTGGCAAACCGTGTCCGAGATTGAGGGCACCAACGCCGGGCCACACACCGACCGCTGGCACGAGCGGGTGAACCGCTACTTTGTCGAGCACGACCCGTACCGCCACCCGACGACGGCCAGCAAGGCCGGCGATGCCTGGTGGCCGGCCGGGTACGCGGTGATGGACGTGACGCAGATGCACTCGTACAACTCGGGCAACGACGCGGTGGGCACCGGGCCGCTCATCGCCGATTGGACGCAGAAGTTGTGGCAGGCGGAAACCAACCCCAACTTTATCGGCGAGTTCGGCACCAGCGACGAGCGGCTGCATCCGGCGCTACTGCACAATGGCGTATGGGCCGGGCTGGCGGCAGGCGCAGCGGCGACGCCGATGGAATGGAACGACTCCGGCGCGTGGGGCAAGATGGACGACGGGATGCTGGACCAGATGAGCCACCTGGCGGCCTTCGTGGCCGACCTGCCGCTGGCGCACCTGGACCCGCTGCCGTTGGAGGTGACTACCGGCAACGAAGAGCTGCGGGCCTGGGGGCTGATGGGTGGGAGCCAGGAGAGTAAGATGGGCTTCTTGTGGGTACAGGACACGGCATGGCAGAGCGGCAAAGCGGCAAGTCAGCAAATCGGCAAATCGGCAAATCGGCAGATCCGCGAGGCGGCGACCGTCGTCGTGGCAGGGTTGGCTACGGGCACGTACACCGTCCGCCCTTATGATACGTGGCAGGGGGTTTACCTGGACGAGAGCCAGGTCACCACAGATGAGTCGGGCCAGTTGGTCATTGTCCTGCCGCCCTTCAGCGGTGACATTGCGGTAAGACTGGTAAACTGGTAGGTTGGTAGATTGGTAAATTGGTAGACTGGTAAATTGGTAGATTGGTAGATTGGTAGGAATGCAGGAGAGTGAACGGAGCGGATGTATCGCAGGTTCGGGGCGAGTCTTGCTGGCCGCGTTGGCGCTGCTGCTCTTCTGGAGCGCCATCGGCTACGGCTTCCTCCCGGAGCTGGCGCCGCGCCTCCTGTTCTGGGTGCAGCCGTTGCGGGGCATTGGCGCCGAGCAGGTCGAAAGCCAGTATTTTGACGTGCGCAACAAATCCGCAGCCAACGACCGCCAGGTGCAGCGGATGGTCGAGCAACTGGAGCAGGAATACGTGGCGCTGACGGCCTTTCTCGGTCGCACGCCAAAAGAACGCCTCCCGGTGCTCCTGACGGACGGCAGTGTGCCGGCCTACGCCGACCAGGGCACGCTGTACGTCTTCTACGACCAGGGCGTGATCATGCTGGAAACTGCGCCGTTTTTCCTGGCCGCGCTCATCG